>Ga0196970_1000194_pt1 | contig 89984 bp, 118 predicted proteins | sample S1v_513CmetaG_FD_148672 | JGI IMG/M metagenome (GOLD analysis project Ga0196970, IMG submission 148672) | Soil microbial communities from Anza Borrego desert, Southern California, United States - S1+v_5-13C | ecosystem: Environmental > Terrestrial > Soil > Desert | place: USA: California...
ACGGGGAGAAGACTGTTCCGAAGGAATAACCGATGAAGGTCGAACGGAAATATGTCAGCGCCTACCTGTTTTCTCGTGCCCGGGAGACGAACCGGGAACTGAGGAGGCGTCTGCGGAGGGGAGAACGGATCGCGGGCGAGTTGCTGGACGCGCTCGACCGGGTGATCGAGGACCCGGGTAACGAGACGTGGAAGAAGATGATGGCGGTGCGCAAGAAGGCACATGCCGAGATGACGGGGAGAACGAAGAAGCAACAGACACGGAAACGATGATCGCGTTCAACAGGCAATGGATACTGGCCCTGCCGCCGCGCACGGGATCGACCGCCCTTGTGACCGACTTGCGGGAGGAGGGCGGACCGCATGCCGTGGACGGGTTCCACCATACGCCGCTGTCCCGCTACCTTTCCTCGTTCAATGCGTGGCCGGAGGGGTTCACGGGGGTGGTGCTTTACCGGGACCCTGCGGAGAGGCTGGCGTCCGCGTGGTTCCACTCCGTGACCCAGCACGAGAATGTCCAGCAGGGGATGGGGGTGTTCCGGGTGGACCGGCAGGACTGGAAGATATTCCGGGACTGGGCCAGACAGACGCTCGTGAACACGTTGGTCCAGAGGGACCGCTACAAGTGGCCGCAGGACATGATCGCCACGGGAAAGGGGCCGCATTACCGGAGGCACGTGTTGACGTGGTCGCTGCCGTGCGCGTGGTGGGCCGGAGGGCTCAGGCACGTGCCGGGTATCATGACATCGCTGGACGGGTTGAAATTGTTCCACCCCGACATGGTGCAGCGCACGGGGCTGGGAGCCAGAGGCGGCACGAGCAACCGCACCAAGAACCACGCGCCGCCCTTGTTCGATGCCGTGACGCTGCTGCGCGACGAATTCGGTAAACGGCTGGAGCGTATTTATGCGGATGACTTCAAGGTTCTTGCAAACTGTGCAAAGCAGGGCTAGACCGGGGAGGTATGAACGAGCAACCGACGGGTGACGGGGTAAACCATGCGAGATTCCTGATCGATGGACCGGAAGGGGAGAGGGTAGCGGTATCGCGCGCGGAACAGGTGTCTTGGTTGAAGGAGCGTCATCCGCTGGCCCGGTTCGGGCACATGCGGACGTGGGACATCGGGGCGTGCGTGGGGCAGTTCGGAAAGGCGCTGCTCGACGCGGAGTTGATCTTCCGGGAGGACTACTTGGGGTGGGAACCGTTCCGCGACCAATACGAGCCGCACGTGACCGGTGCCGATGTAATGTTCCCGCACGTCGTGGTGCAACCGGCGGAGGCGATGGGAGAGTTCGTGTTCCGGAAGCCGGAGCCGAAGTTCGATCTGATCGCGTTCAACCACGTGCTGGAGCATCTGGACGATCCGCTTGAAGCGTTGGACCTTGCGGAGGTCGCCTTGCGCAACCGCGACGCGAGGATAATGGTGGCGGTGCCGCATTCGGACGACCAATGGGCGTGGGCGGAGGAGGGGCACCTGTGGATGTTCAACGACGTGACGCTGGCGCGGGTGGCGGACAGGGCAGGACTGTCGGTGAAGGACTCGCGCGTGGTGTCGTTCGCGCCGGGACGGAAGGAACTCTGGATGATGCTGGGGAGATGAGCAACGGGCACAAGGACATACCCGTGACGGGAGACGGTGGCGGGCAGGGGGGTAGGATAGTCTACCGTTCGTGGCCGCTGTCGATTCCGGTGGGGAGCATGCTGTCGTGCCGGAAGGAATCGCCCGTCCTTGCCGCGGCCATAGTCGTGATCGAGAAGACGATGGCGAAGAAAGGCATCGAGACTTTCAAGCGATACGGGAACCTGATCGTGACGGAACGGGAATGGGTGGGGGCGTTCCACGAGGGGGACGTGCCGGGGGAGCCTTGACGGGAGGGGGACATCGGTGGCATGTTCCCTCCCGAGATGCAAAATCTGGTCATAAAACGCGGGGCGATCATCGATTTGACGATCAAGGGTAAGAACGCGGAGGGGGAGGACTTCCCGTTTCCCGCGGAATGGCCCGTGGCCGGGGAGGTCCGGGATTATGCCGAAGCCACACCCGTGCGGCTCGATCTGGAGCCGGTGATCGAGGACGGGGTGATCCGGGTGAAGATATCCTCGCAGCCGCTTCCGCCGCAGGAATACGAGCTGGGGATCGTGGTGACGGACACCACCACCGATCCGTCCCTGCCCGCACCGTATTGGACGGAGACCGTGAAGCTGACCGTGCAGCCCGCCCTTCCGGGGGTGGCCTGAGTGTGTGCCGGAACCTCATACCGAATAGACAAGATGCCTGAATTAACCACGCTGATTATCCAAGTGGGGAGTCCGTCGCCCCTGTCCACGCTGTTGATCAACTTCGGCCCGGCGGGAAGGGACGGGGGCTCCGAGGACGACGCGGTGGACGTGGCTTTCGCGATCCACAACGCCCCGCCCTTGTCCACGCCCGCCGATAATGACGAATTAGGGAGGGTGGATAGCACGGATGGCTACACGCTCAAGCGGTGGACTTGGGGTGCGATGAAGACCGCGATGACCGCCCATAGCGAAACCTTGTTCGCGCCGCTCGCGCATGTGAATGACGTGGGCAATCCGCACGAGGTGACCAAGGCGCAGGTGGGACTGTCGGAAGTGGACAATACCAGCGATGCCGATAAGCCGGTATCGACCGCGACGCTGGCCGCACTCGCGGGGAAGGCCAGCAGCGTGCACGTGCATGACATGTCGGACGTGACGGGGCTGGCGGCTGCGCTGGCGCTGGCCGCACCGTTCTATTCGTGCGAGAGTTTCGGGGCATTGCCTACGGCCAACGCGTCGCAGAACGTGGCGGCGGTCCAAGCCGCCCTTGACGCCGCCCATGCCGCGGGAGGGGGGACGGTGAAACTGGACCAACCCGGAACCTACGAGGTTGACTCGACCTTGCGGATCTACTCCTACACGGATTTCCTGCTTGGCCCGGGGGTGGTATTCAAGAAGGTCGCGGAATACGGGGAGTTCCTCGCCAATGACGGGGCATGGACGCTGATCAACGACGACCGCATCCGCGTGGTGGGGCTGGTATTGGACGCGAACAACACCTCGGACATCGAGGCGATCCAGCCGGGGCTGAGGGGTCACGTGTCGTGGTATAATATTACCAACGTCCGCATGGAGCGGTGCAGGATCTATAACGGTGGCACGGCCCAATTCTCGGTCCATTGCTGTGCGTTCTACAATGCATTTTTCGATGACATGGATTTCCCCGACGGGAAGGCAGGTATCCAGACAGGATCGGGGCAGAACCTCTACGTGCGGAATATCCGCGGGGATACGTTCGATGACCTTCTCGCCTTGAACGCGCACGACTGGCCGGTGTCGTCGCCCAAGACCGGGGACCTGTCCAACGTGGTGATCGAGAACATGATCACCCGGTCGCAGCACCGGATCATGGCGGGTTCGTGGACGACGTGGGCCGCTACCACCTACAGCGCGGGAGACCGCGTGGTCAGCTCCGGGAACGTCTATATCGCCTGCTTGCCCGTGAACACGTCGGCGGCTTCCACAGTGGCTCCGACCCATACCGCGGGGATCGTGACCGGAGCGGACGGCATCCCGTGGCGCTGGGAATATGCGGGCACGAACACGGAGACCAACGTGCACAATATCACCTACCGGGATTGTAGGTTCTATTCGCAGGGTGTGCTGATGGATTCCAACAACGACATGGGCGGCTACTACCGGATGGTGGTGCCGGGGACCGAGGGCAATTCGTGCGTCGATGGCGTCACCTTTGAAAACTGCATCTTCGATCCCGACACCCCGGGGGCCGTGCTGTTGTCGGGACAGTCGCGCTACACGCGGGCCGTGTTCCGCAATTGCACGTTCAAGGGCGCGAATATCGGGGCGATCATCTCGCATACCCCCTACACGGTCCCGACCAGCTATGTCTCCGCCCATACCGCGGTGGTGGATTTCACGGACTGCCTTTTCCACAACACGGCATGGATCGCGGGGATCATCAGTAATTTGAAAGGGAACTTCACGACGATCCTGACCGGCCAAGGGAACCGGATGTCCGCCCTTGCGTTTATCAGCGGGTCGATCAACCGGGTGGATGGATTCGATCTGCCGGTGCGCGTGGACCATATCACCGCGCCGGTTTCGGGTGACCGGGCAAGGCTCAGGCTCACGTCGGGGGCCATCCTGCCGGGACTGGCCACGTATCGCAGGGGACGCTGGGTGCCGGTGGACGCGGACCAGCTCGGACCCGCGAACCGGCGGTTGATGATGTGCAACGCCACCACGTTCACGAGCGGTTCCGCGGCTGCCGCGGGCACGATCTACCCGGGCGGGGCGTTGCACCTTACCGCTGGCTCCGCCGCCATCGGGTGGGCGATGGGGCGACTGCAACAGGTGGGGACCTACCAGAGTGAGGACGGGACCAACTTCAACGCGCCGTTCGTGCTGCCGCTCACCATTACCGGGCAGGCGATTGACGGGGGCGTGATCCGCGTGCTCCACGGCGCTCCCTTGGCACTCAATACCGGGTTCACGGCGAACGCGGCGGGTCCGGCCTACACTTCGAGGGGTATCGGTATCGAGATCGGCCGCGAGGGCGGCACCGGGAATCAAAAGGCGAGGATCATCGCGCACGACGGCACGAGCTACCGGCAATCGGCGTGGCTGGACCTAGGGGTCGCCCCGGGGCGCAACAACGTGTTCTCGTTCGAGTTGCTGAACCGCGGGAACGGCACGGTGGAACTCTACTGGGGTCGGCCCACGTCGGGGAACCTGTCCGGTTCGATCATCGGTGAAACGGCGGGGGTGTCCATCTCCAACGGTCCGACCGGGGTGGGAGCCAACGCGGCGACTTGGGCCGTTGCCACGGCGGACAACTCCACCGTCCCGGTCAATGCGAATTCGATCCGTGCGGTGATCTACCCGACATCGCTCGAATATCTGGCGTTCTAGCGGATGAAAGGGAAGGGTGTGGCGGTTTTGATCGGGGAGCTTGACTTTACACGGGGATTAGCCGTTCAATGTTCCACGCAACCGCCATGCCCGCCCAAACATTCAATCCCGTGACAGGGAAGTCGTGCGTCAAGCGATACGCCGACATTCCGTTCGCCCACAGGCAGCCGTTCCACGAGGGGCACTGCCATTTCATCCACGGCCATTCGTGGAGCTTCGAGTTCGAGTTCTCGGCGGACGCGCTGGATCACCGGGGCTTCGTGCAGGACTTCGGTGATTTGAAGTGGCTGGGGCAGCTCATCACGGAGAACTTTGATCACGCGCTGGTGTTGCAAGAGGACGATCCGGAGCTGGCGTTCCTGATCCAAGCCCTGCGGGTGAAGGCGGAAGACCCGCAACACGCGCTGGCCAAATTGACCGTCCTTCCGTCATCGTCGAGTGAGGGGATCGCGGACTGGCTGTTCCAATGGGTGGGGCCTATGGTCTCGGACCGCTCCGGGGGGAGGGTGAAGTTGGACCGGGTGACGGTGTTCGAGGACTCGCGCAATTCCGCGACCGCGTGGGCACCGCCGGAGTTCACGGGCCTGATGGCGGGGTAGTTCCGCCCGTCCTTCCAAAAACGATTATGCAAACCGTGCAAATAGAGGAGCGCCGGTTGCTGCCGGTGCAGGAACGTTTCCATGCCTTCCAAGGGGAGGGCGTCCATATGGGGCGTAGTGCGTTTTTCATCCGCACCTACGGGTGTCCGGTGCAATGCCCGTGGTGCGATTCCGCGGGGACGTGGCACCATGCCTACCGGCCCGAGGTGGACAAGCTGCGCATGTCGGTCGAGATGCTGGTGGAGGAGGCGCTGTTCTGCAACGCGGAGTTCGTGGTCGTGACGGGCGGGGAACCGCTGATCCATGACCTTGCGCCGCTCGTGAATGCGTTGCACGGGGAGGGGATTCAGGTGCATCTGGAGACCTGCGGTGCGTTCCCGATCAAAGGGGGTGCGATCTTCGACTGGATCACGCTGTCGCCGAAGGACAACCGCCCGCCCTTGAAGCACATGCTGCATCTTGCGGACGAGTTCAAGATCATCGTGGAGAAGCCGGAGGACATTGAACGGTGGTTCGACGTGATCCTTTACGAGACGAACGAATTGAGGGCGGAGACCGTGCAGGTATGGTTGCACCCGGAGTGGTCGCAACGGGAGAACCCCGCGGTGCTGGGGGCCATCTGCGAGGCGGTAAAGGGGCGGTCGCAGAAGCCGCGCTTCCGTGCCGGGTGGCAGATGCACAAACCCTACATGGTGGACGCGGGGGATGCACGGACCGCGCCGCGCGTGCCGCTGGGGGGAGACCCGGCGAGGGGGTATTGAAATGCACGCTTTGCAAAAACCGATTCAACCGAGACATATGAAACCGAGGATGTCCCCGGAGGGGGAGAACGAGCAGGTGAGGGCCGCGGAAGCAGGGGTGCGATGCCTCTTGCATCTGATCGGGGAGAACACGGAGAGGGAGGGGTTGAAGGACACGCCCGCCCGCTTCGTGAAGGCGTTCCGGGAGATGACGGCGGGGTTGCATGTCGATCCGAAGCGGCATCTGGAGAAACGGTTCGCGCTGGACGATGCGGAGGAGAGCATCCGGTATGACGGGGTGGTGCTGTCGGGGTGGCTGCCCTTCGTGTCGCTGTGCGAGCATCACCTGCTGCCGTTCACGGGGGAGGCGCATATCGCCTATCTGCCCGCGGGGAAGGAGAGGACCGTGGTGGGGTTGTCGAAACTGGCCCGCTTGCTGGAGGACTATGCCCGCAGGCCGCAGATACAGGAACGCTTGACGCAGCAGGTGGCCGATGCGATCGAGACGGTGCTGCGACCGGAGGGGGTCGGGGTGGTGCTGAGGGGGAAACATTCCTGCCAGTGGTGCCGCGGGGTGAAGAAACCGGGGAGCATGCTCACGTCGTCCTTGCACGGGAGTTTCAAGACGCCCGCGGGGAGGATGGAGCTGTTCGAGCTAATCAAATTGGCGAAAGGGGGAGAGTAAGACCATGACGAATGATCCCGATGACGAGCTGGAGCTGAACGCGGCGGGAGAGGGTGTGATGACCGATTACACCGATGACGACGACGATGACGAGGATGAGGACGAGGGGGGCAACGAGGAGGTGCCGGAACCTCAGAACATCCCCGTGCGCTCGCGCCGCAGGATGGTGGTGCTGGACCCGGTGGTGGCCCAGCAGAAGGTGCTGAACCTGCGCAAGCAGCGCAGGCAGGACAACAAGGAGCGGTTCCTGAAGCTGCTGGAGGAGAAACACCTCGGGGTGATATGCTATGCCGCGAAGGAAGCCGGGATTTCGGTCGGAACGATCAACCGGTGGATGCGCACGGATCAGAACTTTCACGATCGCGTGCGGATGGTGGAGCACCGGCAGGTGGGCTTCGTGGAGCGGCACCTGTTCCGCGCGGTGGCGAACGGGAACGTGCGCGCGATGACGTTTTTCCTGAGCACGAAGGGGGCGAAGCACGGATACGTGCAGGGCTTCGAGTTGCGGACGCCGGAACCGTTGCAGGTGGGGGTGGAGGTATCGACACCCGATGTGCGGAAGGAGATGAACGACGAGGTGCTGTCGAAGACGCTGGCCAAGTTGATCGGGATGAGTCCCGAGATGGCCGCGGCCCTGCAATCGACGCTGGTGGACAAGATCTCGGACCTTTCGCCGGAGGACTAGGACGGCCATGAATCCGATGCTTACGGACAAGCAATACGCGGAGGTCTATAACCGGATGGTGCTGGCCGCGCGGCAATGTTTCATCACGTTCCTGTATCTCATGTTCCCGCAGGGGATGCCGGAGACGACATACAAGCTCGCGCCCTTGCACCTGTTCCTCGCGCAGAAGGTGATGCAGGCGTTCAGGCGTGAGGGGGCGAAGAACCGCGCGGTGTCGGTGCCGCCCCAGCACGGGAAAAGCCGGATGCTGGTGGTGAGGACCGTGGCGTGGTTGATCGGGGCAAGGCCGGGAATCTCGATCGCCATTACCGGGTTCTCGCACTCGCTGCTGGTGGATTTCCTCAAGGAGGTGGAGGACCTGATGCAGACGCCCGCCTACCAGAGGATATTCCCGGGGGTGGTGCCGCGCTATGGACGGAACCGCGACGCGTCGAAATATTTCACGAACGGGGCATCGGTGGTGGCGAAGGCCGCGGGGTCTAAGCTGACGGGACGCCGGGTGGACTGGCTGATCATCGACGACGCGCACGCGGGACGGGCGGAGGCGGAGTCGGAGGTGCTGCGGAGCAAGGTGATCCAGTGGTTTTTCGCCGACTGCAAAACCCGCCTTTCGCAGGGGGCGCAGGTGTTCATCATCGGAACGAGATGGCATCCGGCGGACCTGATCGGGTTCCTGACTTCGGACGAATACACGAAGCAGTTGAAGGACGCGGGACACGAGGAGGAGTTGTTCGAGGTGACGAACCTGCGCGCGATTTCGGAGGAGGGGGAGGAGGACCCGCTGGGGCGCGCGCCCGGGGAAGCGTTGTTCCCGGAGGAGCGACCGTTGCGGATGATGCAGGCACTCAAGGCCGCTCTTCCCGGATACGAGTGGGATTCGCAATACCGGGGGTCGCCGCGCTCGACGATGGGCGGGCAGGTGGACATATCCAAGCTGCGCTATCTGGACGCGGGGGCGGTGCCGTGGGACTACCTCGACGTGGCGCGGGGATGGGACTTGGCCATCTCGGAAAAGCAGGGGGCGGACTATACGGCGGGGGCGCTGGTGGGGAGGCACCGGCATACGGGGGACTACTATATCATCGACATGTTCCGGCGGAGGATGGCGTGGTCGAAACTGCGGGCGAACATGGTCAACGTGTCGCTGGAGGACCGCAGGGTGCGGAACGTGATGCGGGTGGGAATCGAAGGGGTGGCGGGATTCGACGTGGTATTTTCCGAGGTCCGGGACCTGCTGCTGGGAGAGGTGCAGGTGCTCAAGAAGAATCCGCCGAAGGGCGGGAAGTTGATCCGCGCGCAACCGTGGCTGAACCGGATCGAGGGTGGCAAGGTGTGGGTGGTGAACGGGCCGTGGAAAAAGGACTTTCTGGAGGAGCTGTTGCAGTTCCCGGAAGGCTCGCACGATGACCAGGTAGACGCGGTGTCGATCGGGTTCGAGATGCTGGAGCATCGCGAGAAACTGCTGATCGCATAATCCCCTTGCTTGTTCGTTTCACCCCATGTTACGACCGGCTTGTCATGACTGAACGAACAACCGACAATACCGCCGTATTCCAAGCACTGGGTATCCGCGAGATCATCCCGATGGCCGACCACGTGATGGTCGCCCTTCACGGGCGCAAGGCCGAGAGTGAGGGGGGGATCGCGATTCCGGAGATTTCCCGCAGGGCGGAAGAATGGGGGGTGGTGATTGCCGCCGGGGACAAGGTGGAATTCCTGAGCCCCGGGCACGAGGTGTATGTCTCGCGCTTGCAGGGGACGCACTATATCGAGAACGGGGTGGAGATCATCCTGATCCGTGAACCCGAGGTGAAGTGCACGCGCTTGCCGGAACAAGCCGTGTGAGGCCCTCCCTCTCTCCTTGCAAACCCTCGCCATCCACGATCATGCCACAACAGCCACAACAATTCATCGCTCCGCCGCCGGAGAAAAACGGGGTAATCCAAGTCGGGCTTCCGCTGGTGTTCGGTATTCCGGGCCATATCGCGCCGCTGACCGGGTTGCCGCTCTTGCTGCGGGGAATGAATCTGTTGTTCTGGCAGGAGGACTTCGCCGTGCTGGAACTGGAATGGTTCGAAACCGACGAGCACGGGGGTCCGGTGCGGATCGGTGACAAGGGGGAGGAATTGTCGATCCGCAGGGGGAGATTCGCGATCGTGGAGGAGGCCGACGGATCGTGGACGAAGGGTTTCGAGTTGGAAGACTCGCAGCCCGCGGCCCCGGATGCCGGGGTGGCTTTGCAAACCGTGCAAAACAACGAATCGACCGAAGATGAACAACACGACCAATGACGAGGGGGAGGCCGAGCAAATCGACTTGGTGCCTGCGGAAGAGAAACCGGCCTCGCCTAAAGCGGTGACACCGCTGTGGAAGTGGGGGGCCATCGGATTGCTCACGTTGCTGGGCGGGGACAAGGGATTGGACCTGCACCGGTTCCTGAGCCATAACGAGACCAACCGGGATTGGCGGGAACCCTCGGGACTGGAAATCCATCTGGACTACCGGACGGGGGTTTACTACCTGTCGGGTCCCGACGGGGGACTGACGCCGCGCCTTGGCACCGACGGGAAGCCGATGGTCAAGGAGGCGCACGCGATCGTTGAAAAGGTGCTAAAGAACGCCGCCGCCGGGTCCGAATTCTAATGCCTGTTAATACCGTGGAGGAAAACCGTCTGGTGTCTTTTGACAAACTCATGCTCCGTTTCCGCGAAGGGGGGAGTCTGGTGCTTTTGGCGGAGCTGCCGCCGGAGGACCAAGAATTGGCGCTCGGTGCGGGGTGCGTCGCCCGCTTCCAAGGGGTGAGCTTCGTGTGGTTGCCGCCCTTGTCGGAAATCGACGCCGGGGAGGAGTTGCCGGAAGGAGGCGGAGGGCTTGATCCGGCGCTGTTCTTGCCGTTGCTGGAGATCTTGGACATGTCGATTGCCGAGGTGATCGCCGAGTCTCCGTCGGAGACACCGCGATGGTGGCAGTTCAGGCGGAAACGCGCCCTGAGCGATCTGCGCAAGGGAATGGAAATCGCGAGGATGCTGGTGAAGGGGATTGCGGAGCGGAGCAAGGGGCTGGAGGGGGAATAGAAGAAAACATTGCATGCACAGGACCACGCCGGAGAGGATACTTGAAGCCTTGGGTGCACGGGGGGAGGCAACGTGCGCGGAATTGATCGAAGCCATGCCGGATTTGAAACCGGGAAACATCCGGCGCGCCGTGTCGGTCATGTTCCTGAACCGGCGCATCGGAAGGATGCCGCACAAGGTTTGGACCCCGGAGGGAAGGCAAGCGACGCAATGGACGCGCCCGGAACATCCGAGGTGCACGCTGTGCAGGGGGAAACGGAAGACGGGAAAGGGAGAGCGACATGACCCGGCCAGACCGCCGAAGGGGCTGTGGACGAAGCCGGGACCGGGGAGGGAGGCCAGCCTGTGTCGTGCGCTGGAGGAGGAGCCCGCGGGCTTGACCCGGCAGGAACTGTCCGTCCGGACGGGATATTCGCCGATGCTGGTGTCGTGCGCGCTGGTGGCGCTGACATCGAAGGGGCTGGTGAAGAGGGGGACGGTGGACGTGATCACGGGCGGGCGCAAGGCAGCCCGGTGGTCGATTACCGCGAAGGGCCGGGAGGAGATGACGTGAAGGGGACACGGCTGGTGGTGGCTAGCTGCGGGGAGGACGTGGCGTGGACGGAGGGGATGCCGGTGGACTCGGTGACGATCTATAACGCCGACCAGAAAAGGGAACTGCCCGGAAGTATCAGGGTGCCGAACGTGGCCCGCGAGGCGGGGATGTATGCCCGGCACATCCTGCGGAACTGGGACGATCTGGCGGAGGTGGAGGCGTTCGTGCAGGGGGACCCGTTCGACCATGTGAGTCCGACCGCCCTTGTTTCGCGCTTGCAGGCACCGATGAGGGCGGGGTTGACACCGCTGGGATACGTGCATCCGTTCCCGCACGGGTCGGGGCATCCGCATATCGGATGGGCGAAGGGGTTGGCCTCGCGCACCCGCCTGCCCTTGCCGCCGCATTTCAACTGGGTGAGGGGGGCTCAGTTCAAGGTGACGAGGGAGGCCATAACGCGGAGGGGCAAGGGGTGGTGGCAGGGATGGTATTACGCCGTGATCGACGGGCACGAGTGGACGCCGTGGGGAGCGGAGAGGTTGTGGTGGTTGGTATTCGATCCTTGACCGTCAAGCCCCCGGAAGGGTATTGGCGGGCATGCAAGTGAACCGCGATAAAGGGGTGATCGTGTTGAACAATCCCCGGACGGGGGGGCCTTCGGTTGCTCGCCTGATGGGGTGCGCCCCGATCGATCCGGGGGCGGTGCATCTCACGTCGAAGGAGGCCCGGGCCTCGGTGTCCGCGGAGGAGTGGCGGGAGTGGACGAAGATCGTCACCGTGCGTGATCCGGTGGAGCGGTTCAGGTCAACGTGCGCGGCCCTCGGGGTGGAGCCGGGGCAGGCGCTGGAAACTCTGGAAGCAACCCCGGTGGATGAATGGGACCGGGTGTGGGGGCATCAAGTGCGCTGGCTCGCGGGCAAGCTGGACGTGGTGCTGCTGACCCGGCATATCGCGAACTTCGCGAACCACGGGCAGTTCGGACGGGGCACGGTGCGCAGTAACGAGACCGGGGCTGGGAGAGCGGGAGGAACGACCCCGGGACTGGAGGAGAGGGTAAGGGCGCTGTATGCGGTGGACTATGCCAAGTTCGAGAAGCTCCGGCTGTGGCACCCCGACCCGGAGGTGGTCATGTTCGTGGGCGGGGAATGCGTGGCGTGCCGCGCGCAACGGAAGCGCTAAAAGGGGCGGAGGTAACAGCCCGCCCTTGCCCGCGCTGGACACGATCCGCGGGGTGTGGCACAAAGGATTCGCAGCACACGTTCACGACATACCCACGCAATGGCAATCTTCCCGTTCAAATCATTCCGCAAGCAGGCGTTGACCCTTGCCGACTTAAGCGATGCGGACAAGCGGGAGCTGTTCGGGCAGGCCGAACGCTCGCTGGCCGAACGCATGCCGGGGATCAAGGAGAGGCCCTTCATCGAAGCTCGTAACGGGGTGCCGATTTCCCGTCTCAAGGACTTCAACTCGTATCTTGAGGTCGGCTCGAAAAAGGTATGGGCTTCGTTCCGCGCCTGCCACCTGACCGCCAATATCCTAGTATCCGCGGAGATGCAGGTGCTGAAGGTGAACAAGGACGGGGAGGCCGACGGTGATCCGCTGCCTACGAACGAATACCCGGGGTCGCTGCTGGTGTCGCCCAATCCTTACGATTCGTGGGAGGAGATGGTCTACATGTGGACCTTCCACATGAAGCTGACCGGGAAGGCGTATTGGATGAAGGACGAATCGAACGCGCTGGGGCAGCCGAAGCACCTGTTCCCGTTGCTGCCGCAGTTCGTGGAGCTGGTGCCGGACCGGAAAACCAAGGTCAGGCATTACCAATACAAGGTCTCGGGGGAGACCCTGACCTTGAAGCCGGAGGAGGTGATCGAGTTCCGCAGGCCGCACCCTTCGTCGCTGATCCAAGGGCTCGGGGACGTGGAAGCGGGGACGGACCTGTTCCAGCTCTACATGACCCGCAACACGCTGGAGGAGAGGTTCCTTGAAAACGGCGCGCAACCGTCGGGCATCCTGACCAAGAAGGATGTGGTCGAGGACGAGGACATGTGGACCATGCTCAAGAAGAAGTTCGACTCGGCGTATGCGGGGAAGAAGAACGCTGGCAAGACGGCGTTCCTGAACGGCGACTGGACCTATACCAAGATGGGCCTGTCGATGCAGGAAATGCAGGCTATCGAGCGGGAACGGTGGACGATCGAGCAGATTTTCCTGTGCCACGGCGTGCCCTTGTCGGTGGCCGGGCTGGAGTCGTCGGCCAACTATGCGACCGCCAAGCAGGACGAGATCAACTTCCGCAAATACGAATGCGTGCCGCTCTTGAACCTGCTGGTCGGGAAGCTGAACGGGGGACGGACTCCGGACGGCAGCCCTCCGGTGAATCCGGGCTTGGCGTCCGTGTTCGGGGAAGACATCCGGTTCGATTACCGCTTGTCGGGACTGGTGGACGTGGAACAGGTGATGAAGGACTGGGCACCGCTGGTGCGCTTGGGCGGATTGACTCCGAACGAACTCCGCCGTCATGCGGGGATGGAGCCCGTGCAACAGCCGTTCCTCGACCAGTATTTCATCGAACAGGGGCTGGTGCCGATCGAGATGGCTGGTGCCTCGCAACCCGCGCCGGAGGAGGAGGCGAAGGGGATCGTGACGGGGACCGACCTCGGTGCCCGCGCCAAGATGCTCCGCAACCGCGCCAAGGGGTGCTGCCGGTGATCCGTTTTGCACGCTTTGCAAAAACCTACCCTTACCCTGAGACGAAACGCCATGATGGGTTCATTTTTCGATTGGTTGGCAGGATGGAACACCCGCCTTGAATCCATCGCGGGGGTGGGGGGTGCGCTGGGGGTGATCGCGCTGTGCTTTGCCAAGGTGCGGAGGGGGGTGATGGCGTTCTTCCGTTCGATCAAAACCAAGTGGGTCGCGCCGGACAAGGTGTTGCAGGAGATACGGCTCATGTCGGAGTATCAACGGGAGGCACGGAATGCAACCGTGTCCATATCCGATCGTTTGGCCTCGGTGGAACAGGAACTCCGCCCGTCGGGGAAACGTAGCATGTCGCAGAACATTGCCGTGCTGATGGGGCAGCACAGGCATTCGTTCACGACACAGAACCGTCCGGCGTTCCAGTGCGACGTGAGCGGGAACAACCTGATGGTGAGCGAAGCCTATTGCGTGCTGGTGGAAGCGACTTCGGAGGAGGACCTCGTGTCGCTGGGGTGGATGCAGTTCGTGTTCACCGAGGACGGGCCGGGGTTGCTGCAATCGTTCGTGGTGGCCGCGGCCAGCCGCTCGCCTTGGCGCGGGGTCGCGAGGCTGGTATCCAAGACGGGGACCAATCTCGGGAAGTGGGAGCTGCGGGCGGTGCCGATAGGCAAGAGGGACGACGGGGAGGCTCTGTATTCGGGGCACCTGTCGCCGCTGGATGAGATTGCCAAGACGGTCGCGGGAGAGTATCGGTGGGCATGCTGATCCGTCGCAAGCGCCGCGTGGCGCACCGCTCTCCGGGACAACTCTTCGAGGCAATGCGGAAATCGCACGTGCCGGAGGGGGGGTGGACGATGCAGGAGTTCCGCTCGCGCAACGGGCTGTCGCTGGTGCGGGACATGGAACGGGTGCAGAAGGTGGCGCGTGCGAAGGGTGCGCGCATGACCGCCTCGAAGCTGCACGAGCTGATGCGCGGGCAGGTGTTGGGGGTGGTGAAGGAGTTCGAGCGGCTGCTGGCACGATCCTACGGGGGGGACGTGATTTACCGGAGGGGTATGTCGGTGCCGCACATGAAGGTGGTGGTGACGGTGGAACAACACGAGGGTCTATGGGCTCAGGCCATTGAAGCGGTGATGGCGGAACAGGACCGTGCCGTGACCGCCCTTATGCGCCCGGCGATGCAGTCGGTGGCGGACGACGTGCTGGAGAAAACCGGGTTGCTGCTGACCGCGGAAAGGCCGAAGCCCGGGGCTCGGCGCGTGATGACCCACCGCGTGGACGACATGGCCCGGCAGGTGACGGGGATCAACGATACCACCCGCACGCGCCTTGCGCGCACGATCGCCCGGGGAATCGACGACGGGAAACACCCGTTCGAGGTGATGGCGCTGGTGCGGGACCGCGTGCCGGAGATCGCGACCAACCGGGTGCCCACGATCGTGCGGACCGAGATGGGGCGAGTGACCGATGCCGCGACGATCAGGGCGATGAAGGACAGCGAGGTGGTGACGCACGTTTCGGTGATGGGGTGCGAGGCGGTGGAGCCGGGAATCCCGACGTTCCGGGGGGTGCCGACGTGCAATATCAAAAATGTCCCGATCGAGTTTTCGGGGGACCTGCAATTCCACATAAACCATACGGGGAGTATCGTGGCGTCGGGGTTCAAGGAGCAGACGGGACAGACGCCCCAGTTGCCGCTCAGGCCGGGGGGAGGGGTGGGGACATGGGAGGAAAACGGCTCGCCGGTTCCGGCGGTGATCGAGCAACCGGTGCCGGGTGCCCCGCCCGCGCCCCCGCGACCGCCCGCCCTTGACGATGACATCGCCATTCCCGTGCGCCGCCCGAGGGGGCACCTCGGTAGAAGAACCGCGCCGCTCACGGAGGAGGACGTGGACGTGGTGCTCGGGGCGATGACAGCCCAAGGAGGGAGGGTCGGGACGACGGGTATTCCCGCGCAAGTGAGGCGTCAGCAGGTGCGTGACCTGACGGAAGCATTCGGGGTAACACCCGACGTGGTGATGGAGCGGGTGACGAGGACCGCCCGGACGATCGCGGAAGGACTGGGAGCGAACGTCACCAGTTCGATCGTGCGCGTGACGCCTACGAGTTCGGCGTGGAACGTGAACGTGTATATGCGCGATCCCGAAACCGGGAACACGTTGATGGAGATGACGCGCAAGGTGGACCCGGTGCTAAAGACCGCGGAGCATTCGTTTTTTCAGCTTAGGCGGCAGATGCAGGGGGGCGGTGCCGCGAAAGGCATGCTGTCCGACTTTCTGGACCTGTATGATCATGCCGGAATCGAGACGATCGAACTGGACGCGAATATCGACGTGGGCGGATACGCGTGGGCTCGCTACGGGTTCGTGCCGCGCTCGCAACGCGAGTGGGAGGCGCTGAGAGGTATCCTGCAAGAGCGGTTCGCGGGGATGGCCGACGACGGGTTGCTGAACACGTGGACGGACGAGCAGATCGACGTGGTTTCGATCGTCCTTGAGGCGGATGCCCCGGAGGCGATCCGTGCCGTGGCCGCGCTGCGCTTTCCGACCGATGACGGGAACAATACCCCCGTGGGGAAAAAATTGCTGCTAGGGCGCTTCTGGAAGGGAAAACTTGAGCTTACCCATCCGGACACGTATGCTGTGTTCGCGTCCTACCTCGGGCGCTGAAACGATCATGCCTGCGAAGCCCAAGGAAAGCCGCGAACTGTTCTCGACCAAACCGGAAACGGGAGGGAAGGAGGATGCACACCTGCATGCGCCGTTGCTGGAAGAGGAGAACGGATCGTTGCTGGCGGACTCGCTGGCGATCGCCGCCGCCGTGCGGATGGGGGTGCCGGAAGCTGTCGCGATTGCCGCTATGGCTTCGCCGGAACACCTCGACCCGTCGGCGTAGTTGACAGGAGAGGGGGAGTGGTGGCACTCTCCGCCGCATGCCATTCCAAATTTTCAAGGGAGCCGTGCCGTCGGCCATCAAAGGGGTGCCGACGCAAGCCGAATTAGTGTCGCCCTTGAAAGGGAAGACGGTGTTTTTCCGCAATGCCGCCGGGGTGCTGATCGCGGGGCTGGTGGCGTCGCACGAGAAGGGTGCCAAGTATGCCGACGTGCGGCTTGCCGTGCCGTCTCCGGAAGGGGTGTTGATGGTGGGCAAGGACGCGGTGCCCGTGGAAGCCGGGCAATTGACCGTGAAGGACGCCGTGTTCGAGGAGCGCAAGCTGGCGGCGTGGACAAGCAACCGCGAGGTGGAACTGGACGGGAAGGCACTCGCCGTGAAAGACAAGGAGACCGGGGTAATCACCGATTACAAACAGGTCATGTTCGCGGGTTACGGGTCCACGTTCGTCAATGTCACGGAGTCCGACCGGGTGGGGGACTACGTGCTGCCCGGAGCGTTCAAGGAGACGATCCGCGAATTCAAGAAGAACCCGGTAATGCTGGTCGATCACCGCAATTCCGTGCGCGAGATCGCGGGAAGTTACTCGGACATCCGCGAGGACGATGCCGGGTTGCGGCTCGTGGGGAAGGTGTCGGATGCGCCGGGGCTTACCGATGTCCGTTTCTTGCTGATGGAAAGACACCTGCGCACCCTTAGCATGGGAGGTATATTCATCTACCTGCCCGACGGGCGGGGGATCGAGAAGGTGTATCTTTTCGAGGTGTCGCTGGTGGCGATTCCCGCCAATCCGGATGCGCTGATCGAGGCGCGCGGACTGGACGTGGAGACCGCCGGTAAGGCGTTCGAGTGGCACGCCGCCGCGTTCAAGGGAGCCAAGGCATAGGAGCGTTGGCCGTCCACACGGGGGGCGGAAGCACGCAGGGAATTTCACCCAAAAACGCGGCCCACCACGAATAGGTGGAGTTCGCCATGACAAGGGAACGGGCGTTCGCCATCTCGACAAAGGCGTCGCCCGTTTCCATTTCCATCTCGGGAAGGATCGTGCGGGCGTAAGCGGTATCGTCGGTGAAGACCTTCACCCACTCGCCCGGGGCGTTCAGCATCTGGCGGCGATACCACTCGCCTAGGATCTCGGGGTATAGGTGGCGCTGATTCTCGTAGTCGCCGCCGCGAATGTGGATCGCGCAAAGGTCGGGGTGGCGCTCGGGGGTCCAGAAACGGAACAGTTCGCGAATCTCGGCGGGATTGCTCCAGTAGGAGGGGTCCTGCCAGTAGCCGCGCAGGACCACGGAATGATTGCCGGGAACCTGCCCCTTGTGAATGCGCCGGTAGAAGGTGTCCGCGTAGGTGGCAGGGGGAAGTCCCTGCCCGGCGAACCACGGGAGGGAAAAATCCAGCATCAGTTGCGCGCCCATCCGCTGTGCGGTCTCGTAGGCGTGCGCGATCTGGAACAGTTGATTGCCGAGTCCGCCTTGCAGATGGGGGATCACGACGCCGCGGGAATGTGTCTGAGGTAGCATGCGGGGGAGAGAATGACCCGAAGCGAACATTGACTCAATCTATTTTGCAAACTGTGCATTTGGTTGACGAAGGTTGACGATTTGGGCAGAGTCCGCGCCAAGTTCACCTTGGCGAGACTTGAACCCGGTAGTGGAAGTAGGGTCGGAAGGCAGGGCGGGGCGACGCAAACCAAACCAACAATCCATCTAAAAAGATGCCACTTACCGAAGCAGAAAAGAAGCGGCTCGCGTTGCTACTGAGCAAGGCCACCCGCACCGCCGCGGAAGAAACCGAGTTCAAGGCCCTCGAAGCACGCGCTTTGGCCGAGAACCTCGTGCTGGACGACGCGTTCAAGAAAGCCTTCGGCGAATCCGCCGAGGAAGCCACCCAGCTCTCGGACGAGCAGATCAAGACCCTGATTGCCGGTGCCCTGAGCGCCGAGCTGGAGGGCAAGGGTCTGACCGCCGACAAGCTCGTCACCGCGATCAAGACCGCGCTCACCCCTGCCGAAGGCAAGGTGGTGACGAAGGAGGATGTCGAAGCCGCCGTGAAAGGTCTGGTCAAGGACACCGCCATCGACACCGCGGCCATCGTGGACGCCGTGATCAAAGCCCTGCCCAAGCCGGGTGCGGGACTCAACCGCGCGGACCTCGACGCCGCCCTTGAAAACTTCGTCAAGGTGCACGCCCGCGACGGGTCCAAGCATCTCTTCCCCGAGAACGGCCCGGGTGCGAACCATTACCCGATCGAACACCGCAAGGGCAACCTGTCGGTGGGGCAGAAGCAGATGCTGAACCTCATCATGGGCAAGTGCGGCTCGGACGAGCATTTCATCCAGACCAATACCAAGCGTCCGGTCGGGATGAACGACGGCATCAGCGAGAAGCTGCTGGAAACCACCCGCCGCGCGGGTGAGCAGCGGGTCAAGTCGCTCCGGGATTCCATCCTCTACGGCGGCAAGGCGCTGACCTCCACCGGAGTAGGCACGGGTGACGAGCTGGTCCCGACGGACCTTGCCTCGGACCTCCAGATGCGGATGTATCTGGAGTCGCAGCTCGCCGCCGCGCTGATCGCGTCGGAAATCGACATGCCGACGAACCCGTTCAAGCTGCCCCTCAAGACGACCCGCACGGCGTTCTACAAGGGCTCCGAGAACCCGGGTGCGAACCCGACCGCTTCCCAGCCGGGAACCGCGGACATCACGCTCGATGCGAAGAAGCTCATCGGTGTGGCGGAGTTCTCCTACGAGATCGACGAGGATTCGATCATCGCGATCCTGCCGATGCTCCAAGAGGACATGGCACAGGGCGCGGCGTTCTCCTTCGAGAACGCGGTGATCAACGGTGACACCACCGCGACGCACCAAGACTCGGACATTCACGCGGTGACGAACCACCACGCGAAGCTGTTCAAGGGTCTGCGCAAGCTGGCCATCGCCGGTGCGATGAACACCTCGCTGGCTACCGGCGGGATTTCCACCGCGAACATCGCCGCCCTTCGCAAGAAGATGGGCAAGTGGTCGATCAAACCGTCCGATCTCATGATCGTGGCGGGTCCGATGGGCTACAACAAACTGGTGATGCTCGACGAGACGCTGACCGTGGAGAAGGTAGGGGGCCAAGCCCGCATCCTCTCCGGTGTCGCCGCTTCGCTGCTCGGTATGCCGATCATCGTATCGGAAGCGGTCCGCGAGGACTTGAACGCTTCCGGGGTGTTCGACAACACCACCACAACCAAGGGGTCCATTTTCATCGTTCACCGCCCGTCGTGGTTGGTGGGTGTGAAGCGGGGCTTCATGGTCGAGGTGGACCGCGACATCCGCCAGCAGATCAACTTCATCACCGCGTCCTTCCGCCGGGACTTCGTTCCGAAGGAAACCGTGTCTGCCACGATGCCGCTGGTCAGCCTCGGTTACAACTACGACGCGTAACGTAGGTTTTCCGGTCCACCTTCCTTGGTATAGATCGGTTGCACAAGCTCCCTGCCCGCTAGTCCGGGCAGGGGGTTTGTTGTTTTGCACGCTGTGCAAAATAGGTGGAATCCCTATCGCGCAAAAGGAAGGGTTGCGGGTAAAAAACGGACATGGTAGCGTCCGCGCACCATGAAGGTGTTCACATACAAGGGGGAGCCTCGGTCCGAGGGGCGCTTTGGTCTGATCCAGACCAATCAGAAGTTGGAACTGACCGAGGCGGAAGCCTTGTCGGTGGCAGGGAATCCGGAGTTTGTTCCGGTCACGAAACGGGGAGCCGCGGGGTCCGCGCGCGAGAAGGTGGCGCTGGCCGGGACGCCGTTCTACGACCTGCGAACCATCCCGTGGGATAGCCCGAAACTGGGCAAGTGGCTGTTGGAGCGGCGCAAGCAGACGCTCATGAATATCGCCGAGGCGATGGTGCACGTGGGGTGCGACATTTTCATCTCCGAACACGACAATGCTTCGGACATCGCCGACACGGTGCATGCGGAAGCCACCGCGAACGGCTGGCATCTGCTGGACGAGAAGGAGCGCGCCGCGCTGGGTAGCGTGGAGAGTGCCACCGCCCTTGTGCCGCCGGGTATCCGGGTCGGTGACACGGTGCGGCTCGCCGCCGCTGGTGCCGACGGACAGTGCATGAACGTGGCCATGCTGGAGCACGGGGTCGCTTACGTGCAGTGGGGGCCGCAGGACGACTTGAACGATGCGACCTACCCGGTCGATGCGCTGGTGAAGGCGGAGGAATCCGGGGAGCAGGAGGAGGGGGAAGAGACTCCGCCGCAGAACGTCACGCCGTTTACCGGTAACGCCGACGGGAGAACGGCCTCCGAGCCGACCGTCACGTTCCGCTCGCTGGGGGAGTTGGCCGATGAGTCGCCGAAATCCAAGGCCGGGAAAAAGGCCATCGCCGTGATCGAAGCCGAGTGCACGCGCGTGGGGGTCGATCCGAACGTGGTCGAGCTGTGGGCAGACCTTGGAGGCATCCTTGACGGGGAGGAATTCGAGGAACCCGCACCGGACGGGGAACCCGACGGGGAGGATGCCGCGACCGGAACCGGGGAAGAGACGACTTCCGAAGAGGCGGAGGGGGGCGAGACAGGAACGGAAGAAACCGAAACCGGGGGAGACGAAGGGAATGTTTCCGACGACGACGCTTCCGGGGAATCCACCCAATCCGACGAACAATCCTAACCGTCCGGGCTTCACCGGATATATTGCTCATGTGCCAAGTGCATTTGACCGAGGCCACCGTCCGCCGCGCCGCCCTTGACAAGGGGTTGAGCGCCGCGGAGGTGGAAGAGAAGGTGAAGGCGTTCAAGGACGCTTCCACCGATGCCGCCCGCCTTGCGGTGTGGCGGTCGCTCCAGTCCGACAAAAACGGCATGGGGTATTCGACGAAGATCGGGAACGCTCCCGATCATGGCTGATGGAAACGCGCATATACTAGAACCCTGTCATGGCTTCGACCCTTTCACGCCCGTATTGCAGTCTGTCCCAAGTCCAGCGCGAGCTGGGGAACCATACCCCCGAGATCGAGGACAAACTGAAGGATTGCATCAACGCCGCATCGCGGGCGGTGGACCGGATCTGTGGCAGGGACTTCTGGTTCCATGATCACACCAGTTCGGGATACGTGGTGCCGAGAGCCCGGGTGATGGGGGAGCTGGTGATGCTGCCCTTCGAGGTCAGGACCTTGACGGAGGTGGTCTTGGACGATGAGGTCGTGGATGCGGAAGACTACGATTATCAGGTCGGGAAACGCGTGATCGAATTGCTGGAAGGGACGTGGGGCGCTAGCCCGTTCCGGGGAACCTTGACGGTGTTCGGAACCTTCGGATTCCCGCTGGCCGAGTGTGCGTCGGAGCAGGTGCCGCCCCCGACCTTGTTCGCCGAGGTGAGCAGGGCCACGACACTGATTGCCGCCGCGTGGTCGCACGAGGTCCGGAAAGAGCAGGTGGCGATCACGGGGGAACGCATCTCGTTGCTGGAGTCGAGGATACCACCGGAGGTGAACGGCCTGCTCCGGCCCTTCCATAGCAACCTGATGGCGCACTTCTGATGGCGGGGAGAATCACCATCCGGGTGCAGGACGAGGCTACCCGCAGGATGCTGAACCGTATCGCCCGCGCGATGACGCCCGGGGCACAGCGGGCGGTCCTGACACGGGTGGCTTGGATCACGCATGCACGGCTGGTGAGGCAGACGCCGAAGCGGTGGACGGGGCAGACCCGGCGTGACTGGAAGGTGGTGCCCCGAACCGACGGATCGGTGGCAGTAACCAACGAGTCGAAGGTGATGGGGTGGCTGGAACGGGGAACCCGTTCGCATGGACCCACCCGCGCGCAGAAATTGTTCGTGCCGTTGACGCGACGTGCCGCGCAGGCAGGCCCCCGGGGGGTAATGTATGCCAATCGCCAGCATCAGTTGAACCAAGCGTTCGGGGTGACAGGAACACGCCGCCGTCCGCCCTTCGTGCACGGGGTGGATTTCGTGTTCACGCGGCGCGTGAGGGGGATACGGGCCTTGCGGATCGCGGAGCGGCAGGCGGTGTTCGCCAAGGTGACGCTGCGCTCGGCGATGACTCAATGGTTGCGCTCGGTGGTGAAGGGTGGTTGATTCAAGGGCATGGCCATTACCGATGCGATGCACTGGACCGCTGCCGTGTGGGAGCTGGGGGAGCGACTGACTCACCACACCAAGAACGGCGAGCTGCTGCAAGGGTTGAAGTGGATTCCGACCAACCGCGCCCGGGCCGAGACGATGGACACGCTGCCGTCCTTGCAGTTCCGGTCGGTGTCGTTCACGCAAGCAATCTTTCCGGGTGCGCGTAGCACGGAGACATCCGACATGAGCAAACTGAACGTGGTGGTCTCGGACACGCTGGTGGTGCGGCTTGAACTGACTTCGGACGTGGACGATTTGTGGGTGCGACGCCAGCCGGGAAACTCGCAGCAGAAGAAGGGGCATATGGAGTGGATGGCGCTGGTGCGCGATGCGATCGAAACCGACACGGAGGGGGTGGTGGATTGTTCGCTGGGTGGCTCGCTGTGCCGTCCGATCATGTTCGCGGGAATGGAGCCGGAAGGGGGGTCGCTGGGGATGACGACGGTGATCGAGGTGACGCTGCCGCTGATGCCGAATTGCCGGGGAGCGTTGCGCAAGCTGTTCGCGCCGCACGTGGTGGGCGGTTGAATGTGGTTGACAATCGGGGCTCCGGTAGCAAGATGCCGCCTGAGTAATCCACCACCCAAAAATTCACGATCATGGCATGCGGAACCGTAGTTGGACAGGCACTCGTGTTCGGGGTCGATGATGACGAAGCCACGCTCGTCACGCAGTCGGTCCAGCACACGAAGAAGTCGGACAAGAAAGAGGCCCGGGACAACTGCGGTAACGTGGTTGCGGTGGCCTACTACAACGTCACTTCCGAGGTGACGGTCGAGGGTATCGGCACGTCCACCCTCGCGGTGGGAGCTGCGCTGACGCTCGCCGGAACCGGACTCGGCACCGTATCGGGTGCGCTTTACGTGGATGAGGTCACCGTTGAGAAAAACAACGAGGAGTTCATCAAATCCACGGTCAAAGCGACCGCCTACACGGGCATCCCCGTGGTCTGATAGATTGCCTTGGCTAGGGTGTCGAAAACAAGGAGGGCCTTCTGGCTGGTTGGTTAATACCTCCTTTTTGCACACCTTGCAAAACCCCGCACGGGTTCTCGGGACAGGCCCGTGCGGGATTGCTTTTCAAGTCCCCTGATGACCCCGCGACCCGCGGCCAATGGGTAAAGCACATGACCGGAGAGCAGAACCCCCAACAGGGAGGAAAACCGTTGCGCAAGGTGGATGAGCACACGCTCGTGGTGCGCGTTACGGATGCGGACTTCGCCGCCGCCCTTGCCTCGGTAGGGGTGCCGTTCATGGACCCGCCGGTAATGGTCAGGGAGGACGCTCAGGGGATACGGCACGCGACATGGAATTTCGAGCCGTATGACCCGGAGAGGGAGCTGGACGTGCAGAAGCTCGTGGGTGCTCAGCGCGACCCGCTGAAATTCTGCATGGATCATCCCCAGCACGTGCTCACGTATGCGCTTGCCGCGATCCTGAACGCGAAGTTGTTCGCGAGGGTGATGGCGGAGCGGCGCGCGTTCATTTCGTTCGACCTCGGGAATGGCCAGATCATGCATGTCATGGAAGGCTCGCGGAAGGCGCGACGCCTGACGGCCCGGGGGTTCAAACGGATCTAGCCCCGATCATTCAACCGAGAACCGAGGACACCATGACCGACGAAACTACATTGACTCCGGAGGAGCAAGAAGAGGCCGACCGCGAATTGCGCGAACTGGGGGTGCCCGCCCTTGCGGCGGCGGACAATCAACGGGAGGTGGACGAGCGGGTGTTTCCCGCGTTGCTGAAACCCGGTGGAGCGATCGCCGGGATTCAGGTGAGTCCGTTGACGATCCAGACGCTGATCGTGTTCCAGAAGTTGAATAACCCGATCATGCTGGGCAAGCCTCTCGGCCAGATCGAGAACGCACTGGAGAAGGCTGTCGAGGTGCTGACGGTGCTGCGCCTGCCGATCATGGAGGTGTCCCGCATGGTGGCCGCGAACGATCCCGTGTTCGAGGACTACGTGATGGCCACGGCTGAAAGTCTGCCGCTCGACAGGGTGGACCCGCTGGGGCTGATGCAGGAGATCATCGACTATGTGAACGCGGCCAGCTCGCCGCGCGTGGAAGGTAAGGTTCCGCCCGAGATCGAGAAGGCATCGAAAGGGCGCAGGTCGGGAAACAAGTAGGCCCGCCTTGGCCGCTCCGGCTGGCGGCTAAGGTAGCGGGCGTGACCAACCACGATGTCGGCTATGTCATCCGGGAAATGCCGCTGGAGCTGGTGTTCGGATACGAGCATCACGCGATGGTGGAGGACGGGCTCATATGCACGCCGATTGTTCCATCCGCGAATCAATTGGCGATTGAAGACCTGATGCGCTCCTTGTAGGGTCCGCGACAGATAGCCTGAACCTATGGCCAACAACGACCAGTCAGTAACCATCGCATTCAACGCCACGGGGGACGCCGTGGTCACGCTGGTAAGCCGGTTGACCGGGGGGCTGGACACGCTCGCCCGGTCTTCCGCGTTGGCGGAAAGGGGGCTGAACCGGTTGTCGCAATCGTTCACCGGGATGGGGCAGGTGAGTGCGGCTGCCGCGGGTAAAATCGCCAACGGTTACAGTGCGTCGCAACGGGCGATGGAAGCGACGACGCTGACGGCGAACCAGTTCGCGACGACGCTGAACCGGGTGCGGAGTTCGACATCCGCCGCAACGAATGCGTTGGCGGGGATGAGAACGCAGACCGCGGCGGTAGTGAAGGTGAAGCAGCAGGCCACGCGGGAAGCCAACAACCTCGGTCTGTCGCTAAAGACGGTGGCCCAGCAGGGTGCCGCGATGGCCGGGGTAACGGTCGGAATCGCGACGATCGGGAACGAACTCCGGATGATCGTCTCGACCGCGGCGGATTTCGAGGAGGCTATGGCCGCGGTGGGTGCCGTGGGCGGGGTCGAGGCAGGGTCGTCCACGTTCCGTAGCCTTGAAGCGGCGGCGGAGCGGGTGGGGGACACCACGAAGTTCTCCGGGACGCAGGCCGCGCAAGGATTGCGGGAGCTGGTCGCCGCGGGTATGAGTGCCAAGGAGTCCACGACCGCCCTTGCCGACGTGGTGGATCTGAGCATTGCAGGGGAAATGGACATGGCGCGGGCGTCCGAGATCGTGGTCGCCTCGCTTACCGCGTTCAAGCTGGAGGCGGAAAGCACGGCACGGGTCACGGACGTGCTCGCGCGAGCCGCCAACGCGTCGCCAGCATCCGTCAACGATCTCGGGGAGTCGCTGAAATTCGTGGCCCCCATCGCGCAGGCGCTCAAGGCCCCGATCGAAGACATCGGAGCCGCCCTTGCGATCCTCGCCAACAGTGGGATCAAGGGAGGGAACGCGGGCCGCGGTCTGTCTTCCGTGATGGCGAAGCTGGTCGCACCGACCGCGGAGGCTAAGTCGATGCTGGACTCGCTGGGAATCTCTCTGGAGTCGATCAACCCGTCCATCGTCGGAATGGAGCGGGCGATGGCACAGCTTTCCAAAATGAACCAGCAGACGCTGGTGCGGATGTTCGGGGTAGAAAACCTCGACATTGCCAACGTGCTCGCATCGAACGCGGACCGGATGGGCGAGTTCAGGCAGGCCATGTCGGACAGCACCATCACGGCGAGGGGGATGGCGAAAGCCATGTCGGACACGCTGAAAGGGGACATGCAGGAGGCGAGCAGCGCGATCGAAGCGGTCCGCAAGGCAATCGGGAATCTGTTCAAGGGGGATCTGCGTTCCCGGGTGCAGGGGTTCACGGAGTGGTTGCGGGAAAACCAGCAGGCCATCGTCGGGGTGGCGGACACGATGCGCGACCTTGCCCCTGTCGTGGTCACGGTGCTGGGGCACTACGTCGCGTTCAAGGGTTTGGCGATGGGGCTGACGCTCGGGAGGCAGGCCGTGGCGTGGGCTCTGGAAACCGCCGCGGTGGTGCGGAACACGGCGTCGATCATGGCGAACGCCAATGCCCGCCGATACATGATGCAGGTCGGAATGTTCAACGCGGGTATTCCGATGGGGGTGGCCACGGCGCTCACGTCGAACGTGAGTTCGTTGTTCGCCGCCGCGTTCGGGGGAGGAGCCACCATTGCCGCGGTCAAGGCGGGATTGACGTTGGTGGGCAGTTCGGCCATCGCCGCCATCATCGGGTGGGGGCTGGGGAGTTACATCGAGTCTCAATTCAAGATCGGGGACCGGGTAGCCGCCGCGGTGTTCAAAACCTTCGATTCGCTGAATGCCGCCGCGGACGATTCGATCAAGACGGTGCAAGGGATGATCGATGCGGCCAAGACGGAGGAACAGCTCGGTGAGGCCCGGGTGCGCGGGGAAAGGGAGCTTGCCAAATGGAAGGAGATTTCCAACCGGGCGGAGGACGAGTCGAAGACGCTGGCGGAGACCGTCGTGCAAACTTTGCAAAGACGGATGGAGCTGGCCGACCGGACGTTTGCGCGCAATCAGGCGAACCTCGCGCAGCAGCGGGAAGGTGCCGCCCTTGCCGAGGAGGAACTCAAGAGCAAGCAGGTCGCGCTCTACCACGAGGAGAAGGCGATCGCGTTGCGCAAGTCTCAGCTCGACATGGAGAAGAGCACCCGGAGGAACGCCGTGGGCGTCAACCGGAATCTTCTGGAGCGGTCCGACGCCGGAACGAAGGAGGCGGCATACGATGCCGAGGAGCGTAGGATCACGTCGCTGGCCAATCACTACCGGACCCGATTCAACGCGGTGGCCGCGGCGGCGGGAGTGACAGTCATCAACGGGGACCGTGAGATCCGGACCGTGGACGGGGTGATCGCTTACTTCCGTGCCGCGATGCGCGCCGCGGGTGAGACGGGGAGCGCGGCGGTCCGCGGGGACGCCAGCCTGCATATCCTGACCAGATTCGCGCAGAGTGCGGACGCGATCATCCAAGCCCGGACGAAGCTGAACGAGACCGTCGCGAAGGACGAGAAGGCGGAGGAGAACGCGCTGCTCAAGAAGCGGGACCTGATGCTGGAGATCCAGATCGCGGAAGCGAAGGCAGCGGGGAACAACACCGGGGCGGAGAGGCTTGAGAGGGAGCTTCGCGTCTTGCAAGAGAAGCGCCGGATCATGGACGAGTTGAAGGTGTCGGAACGCGAAGCGACCGCCCTTGCGACACGGAAGGTGGATGCGGAGATAGCGGCCAACCGACCGCCATCGGAGAGACCGGTGGACGTGGTGGCATCGTCGCTCCAGCAGGTAGGAGGCGGCGGGGGCTTCTTCATCGCGGGAACACAGAGCATCGGGGAGCGGCAGGTCCGGCTTGCGGAACAAGCCAACGCGCACCTTGCTGGAATCGCGGCCCGGTTGGGGGTGGGACTCTCTCCGGGAATCCTTCCGGGCGGGCCGCAGGTGACTGGATTGAACGGGCTCGGACGCACGCGGGAAACCGAATTGCTTGGACGGATCGCGGAGTTGCTGAACAGCATCGACGAACGCGGTAGGCGCAATCCCGGGAGCACGGCGCTCACGGTGGAAACACTCTAACCTAGACACTCATGCCCATAGACTATGATACGACGCTCCCGGGGGTGGTATGGCGGAATGGCCAGAAGCTCGCGACCTTGCTTGAGACCACGGGGGGTGAGGTGGTGTTCGACGACGTTGGGGTCGCTTCGGGCACGCTGGTCTATCAATGCATGTATGCGAACTCGGTCGCCCTTGTGGCTAGCTTCACCCGGCATCCCAGCTTCGCGTTCCTGAAACGGAAGAATGCCCGGATCGTGCGCGAGGAGGCCGGGATGGCGAGGGTGACGATCAATTTCGAGGGTATTCCGACGGGGGAAGAAAACGAGAACCGCAAGACCTATACGCTCCACGGGGGGACGGGAACGGAGCCGATCGAATCGCACACCCAGTTCGGGACTTTTGCAGGGAAGTGGAACGATCCCGCGACGTGGGTAAACGGTGCCCGGTTCGCCACGCAAGGGGAGGACAGGGGCAAGTTCTTGGGCTTCGTGGCCGCGCAGGGGGACGATGACCCGAATCCGAAAGCGGGGGTGCAGTCCTACTATGCGCCCACGCTGGTGTATTCGGAGGTGGAGCTGCGGTCCAAGGCGAACTCGTCGAGCATCGCGGTGAACATGAACAACCTAGGCAAGATCGACACGCCCCCCAATTCCGACGTGCTGCCGCAGGTGTCGTCGGGGAGGGACTGGCTGCTGACGGATTGCACGGTGGAGGAGGTGGGGGACGGGGTTCGGATCACCCGCCGCTGGAGATTGTCGGGACGGAACGGGTGGGACCCGGACATTTACGGAGATTGACCTATGGCCGCATCTGCAAACGTGACGCTCGGGGGGAGGACCCGGTTGAAGGGATTCAAGGTGCCGGGACAACCCGCCCTTGAAGCCGCGTTGAACCGCTTGGCTACCGAGATCAATTCGATCCCGGACGTTCAGTTCGAGGGAGGACAGGGACTGGACGTGACGGAGCACAACGGTAAGATCGTTGTAGCATTGCGCAACGGTGCGCGGGGATGGCGTCCCCGTTACGAGCCGACGTTCGTGGACGGGAAGCTGCGCATCGGGCTAGGGACGGTGGGGTTGCACGCGGACGGGAACGGGGCGGGCGGGGTGGTCGAGCCGTATTTCCCTAGGTTCGAGGGGAAGGTGCTGAACCATGCGATCCCGCCCGAGCTGCCGGTGGAGCAGATAGACGACGGGGACAACAAGATCATCCTGCGCTGCTGTCTCTACGATTCTCGGATCGAGGTGGTGTCCGCGGAGGAGGACATGGACAAGGACGTGGGGGAGTGGATTATCACGCTCGCGACCTTTACCAAGGAGGGTGCGAAGATCTCGGACCTCCGGCACCTGTTCACTTCGGACGTGCTGATTCTGGACGCGTCGGAGTCGTGCGACATCGAAGGCTCGGACGATCCGGACCCGAGCGACGATTCCGACGGCGACGATAGCGACGATAGCGACGAGCCGCCGCCGTCCGATTCGGACGAGAGCGATGATTCCGACGATAGCTCGGGGAGCGGGGACGGGTGCTGCCCGGAAATCGCGCTCGACGCTACGGTGGTGAGTCCGGCGTCGCCGTTCTGTTTCTCCAGCGGGGATTCGCCGTATCCCTACTGGGTGGCGGGGTCGGTGAGTATTTCCAAGGCGTCCACCTGCGACGGATGCGAGGAAAAGCCCGTGTCGGTGCACGTGCAGGTGGGGGACGCGAGCACCAGTGCCAACCTGTTCCCGGGCGGTCCGCCCTTCACGTTCCTGCTTCATCCGTCGTTCGGTTCGCCGTGCGCCACGGTCCCGGTGACGGCCACCATCGCTTCCCTTACCAGTGTGGCGGGGACCTGCCCGTGCTTCGCCACTAAGTCGGTGGACATCACCCTGCCCGGTCTGGAGCCGGACTGCGAATGCTCGGACGACTCCAGCGGAAGCTCCGACGATAGCGACGGAGGGGAGCTTCTGATGATGGCCCCGCCCGGGGAGATGATGCTGATGACGGAGGGTAGCGACGACTCCGCGCTCGATGACAAGGAGGCGGTGGTCGAGTCGTCCTTGTTCCCGACGGGGTATGCGGCGATGCGTTGCGTGGAGTCGCCGGAGACGTGGTTCACCGACACGTTCCGGGTGGAAATCACGGGGCGCGTCACGTTGCACCGGATCGATGCAATGTTCGCCGACGTGTGCGATCCCGGGACGATCCGCGTTGTTTCCGCCGTGCCCGACTTGCCGCGACCTGTGGGATGTGTTGCACGCGAATTCCCGCCGATGCACTGGAGTGTCTTGCTGAACCGCATGGTGCCGTCCTCGGAGGAGGGGGCGCATGTCGTGGTGCGCTGCGGATGGTTCTTGCGCCCGCGCAGCGTCATGGTCACGGTGGCCGGAATCCGCAAGGGCCGTTCGGGGCAGCGATTCGTGCCGAGGTCCAAGGAGGAATTCGACCGGAGCCAGGCGTTCTGGTCACAGCTCAAGGACCGATGATCTTCGATGAATATTTCGACAAGGTGGTGCTGATCGCGATGGACCCTGCGGGGGAACGCGCGGCAAGGGCCGCGGGGGAGATGGTGCGGCTGGGTCTGTCGGACAAGACGGAGATCGTGCGCGGGATGCCCGGTAACGAGATGGGCAAGCCGGGATGGTGGCCGAACGGACGGGGTGCGTGGGGGTGCTACCTGTCGCACTTGGCGCTGCTGATGCGGATGAAGCAAGAGGGCTGGGAGACGTTGCTGCTGCTGGAGGAAGACGTGGTGTTCCAAGAGGACACGGCAACGCTGCTGCCCGAGGTGATGGCGTCGCTGCCCTCGGACTGGACGCAGTTGTATCTCGGGGGCCAGCACAGGGTGCCGCCGCACCGGCTGCCCGGAACGCCCGCCCTTGTGAGGGGGAGTAGCATCCACCGCACTCATGCATACGCGGTGCACCGGAAGGGGTTGAACCATTTGATCGCGCACCTGATGGAACTGCCCGCGTTCCAACAGGCGAAGAAAGGCGGGACGAAGCTGCACATAGACCACCATTACGAGATGGCTCACCGGGCCAACCGGTGGAAGGTCTATGCGCCGTCGTTCTGGCTGGCCGGGCAGGGTGCGGGGTGGTCGGAGATACGGGCCAAGCAAGTGACCGCCGCGTGGTGGCACCGGAAGGAGACGCACCGCGAATACCGCGGCTTGCCGGTGCTGCTGGGGGAGGCTGCCGCGGCCAACTACGGGAACGACGAAACGGAGAAGACCTTGCAGGCGATGGCGGAGGAGGACCCGAGGGAATTCGAGCGCATCCTTGTGGTTCTCGCGCAACAGGCGTTCCTGCATCAAACCTTGCCCGCGATCCGAAAGGTTCGACCGTGGCAACGGGCATGGCTAGAGGCCAATTGGCCCGCCGGGGTGGCGCAGCCCGATGATTTCGACCGACTGAGGGATTACCCGAGGGCCAAGCTGTTCGAGCATTCTTGGCTGAATCCCGTGCGCCGGAAAACCAGAATCGCAACCGAGAACGATAACATGACACCTGATATTTCGACAGCCGGAGGGGGCAGCCCGTTGTTCGTGTTCAGCTCGCCGCGCAGCGGAAGCACGCTGCTGGTATCCATACTGGACGGGCACGGGGACATCACGATGAACGGGGAACGCCGGGATTTCCTGTGGAGTCTCCGCAATCTGTGGGACCACCGGGGGGCTTTGCAGAAAAACTCCCCGCGGGCGTTCCTTCCGATCGACGAGCAGGTGCAACAGGGGAACTTCCCTTCGCACGTGAACCATTCGACGGAAGAGTCGTGGGCGGAGGGGGTGCGGGCGCTGTTGCGCGGGTGGGTCAATCCGGGGGAAGGGGACCGTTGGTGGGGGATGAAGGACGTGCATGTCGCCAAGCTAGGGATGGGTATGGGGGTCGAGATGTGGAGCTGGCTCCAGACCGTGATGCCCGATGCCCGGATCGTGTTTCTGACGCGCGACACGGGAGCGGTGGAGAGGAGCATGGAGCGGACGCTGGCGTGGTGGGTGCCTAGTTACGGGAACTGCATCGGGAACTGTATGCGCAAGGTGAAGGTGCAGCAGAACGCCTTCCGGGAATATCACGCGCTCAACCCGTCCACCACGGCACTTGTGGATTACGAGGACCTGACGGATTTCGCCCGCTTGCAGGCGAGCCTAGGGACCATCGGGGTCAAGCTCGATCCGGAGGTGCACGCGGAAAGAATCGCGGTAAGATTGTGATGCAGGTGTTCCGGATCAGTGACGCGCCCCGCGAGGGGGAAACCCCGATAAAACCCGTGTGGGGGTTGGGGAAGGTGCGGGGGAATTGCTCGGCGCAGGCGTCGGCGATGGCCGCGGTGCTGCGGACGGACGTGTATCCGGCGGTGGTGCTGGAGCACGACGCGGAGCGTCTGCGGGAGGGGTGGCCGGATTTTGCACAATGTGCAAACGCGGGCATGGACTGGTTGTGGTTGGGGGGTTCAACCATCTGGTGCGATGAGCGGGGGGAGGAAGTCCGGGACAGGCCGATGCCGTGGATGCCGTCTCCGGTGGCGGGGGTGGCGAAGGTGGACGGGCTCTACACGACGCACGCGGTGGCGATCCTGACGCCGGACGGGGCGATGCGGGCGCTGTGCGCCGCACTGCAAGGAATCCGCAAGGGGTGGCCGGTGGACGTGGCGATCATCATGGAGTGCAGGCATATGGGCTGGGAACGCTGGTGCGTGACCGAGCCGTGGTTCTGCCAGCGGGGGGTGAACCGCAGGTGGACGGACAAACCGCTGCCGCCGCCCTTGCCATGAGGACTCTGGTGCTGTCCTGCGACACGCTGGGAATGGAGGTGATTCCGACCGTGATCCGCTCGGTCGAACGGCACACGGAGGGGGCGCTGCGGGTGGTGGTGTATTCACGGGGAATGCATGCGGAGGGGTTCAGGAGGGGTAGGCTGGAGGTGGAGTTCCGCAGACCGAGGGAAGAATTCGGGCAAGCCAAGGGGCGGATCGCCGCGGAAATGTTCGACCGCTTGTGGTGCATTGCGGATTTGCAGGACACGGAACGGGTGATGATTCTGGACTGGGACCAACTGGCGGTCGGATGTCTGGAGGAGCTGTGGGACGTGGAGATGACGGGGCAATTCGGGGCGTTCGTGCGCTCGCCCTTCGGCAAGACGTTCAAGTCGTCCCGGTGGATAGGGGAAGGTTACTGGGCGCAGGACATGCCGGGGGTGGAGCAACCGTTTTTCCGTTTCGGGGGGATGTTGAATCTGGAGGAGTGCCGGAAGGCGGGGATTTTGCAAACCGTGCAAGGGTTGGCGGGGAATGGATCGACCGAGCAGGCGTTGCTGGCCCACGCAATGGGAGGGAACTACGCGGGGTTGGACCGGAAATGGAACAATCTTGTCAAATACGAGGGCTTGGTTCCGGATGCCCGCATCCTGCATTGGCACGGGGGGAAGAAGCCTTGGAGCCACGACGGGCTGGACCATGCGGAGTTGTGGCACGCGGCCCGGTGCTCGTGGAGGGAAATCCGGTTGACTTGAAGTGTCGGGGTGGGGCATGGTCCGGGCATGGAGCTGGTCCTCAACCTTAACACCGTCACCTTCGTTCAAAAGGTCGATGTGAGTCTGGAAGTCACGGGGTTTTCTTGCAAGGTGAGGGATACCTTGCAGCTCGACGTGAAATTCTCGAACGGTCTGGCGCTGGTCGCCCCGGGGGAGGAAGTATCGCTGGTGTTCGGTATCAAGGAGACGCTGGCCGACACGGAATTCCTGGCCTATATCGCGACGTGGACGGAGGTGGAGGCCGGACATTACCGGGGTCAGTTGTCGCTCAACACGGCGAATCTGGTGGGGGCCATCGGGAGTGCCGAATCGCTGGCCGCGCTCGGGGAGTTGACGTGGAGCACGGACGGAGGGGAGCAATGGCAGTCCAGTCCGACGCTGAACGTGACGATCCGGGGGGACGTGGTGACGGGGCTGGAATCCGCGCCCTTGAACATGCCCACGGCGAACGGGGTGCCGTCGCCCATCGACATTTCGGGGGAGCCGTTGAACGAGACGCTGGCAATGGCGTCGATCAACTCCACGCTGGTCGATGCGGTGGACGGGGAGACCCTGACTTTGAACGGGGTGGTGTTCACGTTCCGGGATTACCCCGCGAGCGAGCCGCTCGACGTGCTGATCGCCATAGGGGACCCGGGTGCCACGCGGGCCAACCTTGCCGCGAAGCTGGTCACGTATGAGGCCAACACGCGCGTGATCGCGACGAACGGGTCCGGGATCTCGCTCACGTCCCGGGACCGCGGGGTGGACGGGAATGCCATGACTCTTTCGACGGACTCCGCGGGGTTTGAGGTCACGCCTTTCGCGGGCGGGGTGGACGGGACGCCGGGAGGACGGGGGCAGTTGGCGTATTCGGACAACGGACTGACCTACGAATGCTCGGACGATTTTCCTTACACGTGGGTGGGGCATGCGACCGGGAACTCGTCGCAAGGGGCGCAGGGGGAGGCCGATGCCGGGAAGCTGGCGGAATTCGCGGCGGACGGGGCACTGGCCGCATCGGAGAAGTTCACGGTCCGGGACAACACGCCGCCCGCCGGAACGTGGGATGTCCGGTTGCGGTCATCGTCCGGGGTGCAGCGTGTCGAGTTCCAGCAGAACGCTCATGAGCTTCTGGTCGCCGCCCCGACGTTGACGGGAGACCTGACGCAGACGCACCAGAACCGGAGTGGAACGATTCCGGCGGCGCGCTCCTACGCGACCGAGGCAGCCGCCCTTGCGGCCAATTCCTCGGGCAATACCAAATTGCTCAAGAACGGGGAGATCTACGAGGACGTGGCGAGCGGGGTGGTGCGGGCCGTGCCCGGATACCCCACGGTGACGACATCCAGTCCGGCAAGCGGAGGGTCCGTCACCTTGACCGATCTGGTGGATTCGCTGTATATCGTCAATTCTTCAGGGGTGTTGGCCGCGCTCACGGTGAACTTTCCGGGGGTGTCGGCGTGCCGGAACGGGCAGACCATCAGCATCCGGTTCGACTGCAACGTGACCGCACTGACGTGGGCGGCGGGATTAGCCACGATCCTTAACGCGCCGGTGTCGGCGGGGGCGAACCAGACATACACCTTCGTCTGCTACGGTGTGTCGGGACTGGGCAGCCCCGTGTGGCAGTGCGTTTCGCGCACCTTCCCCCAGTCGGAGGCGATCGAATCCTTGTGGGACATGCACCGCGTGGTGCAGTTGCCGTATTTCACTTCCGTGGTATCGGGGACGGCCTCAAGCTCGGCGGCTTTGCAGGTCCTCGGAATCGGGGTGCACTGCGGAACGTCGAACGGGAGTTACGCCCGCGGGATCGTGGGTGCATCGACGAATTTCGATCCGCAGACCACGGGAGGAAACATGCGCGCGGGGCAGCGCATGCGCTTCTGCGCCGTGGGGGAGTTCGTCGCTCTGGCGGTGGCCAACGGCGGGGTGCTCCGCATGCTGGTCGGGGCCACGGTCGCCGCTCCGCCCCTTGCCGACGCGAACGCGCTTTCCGCCGCGGGCTTCGGGGTCGAGTGGGCCTACGACGGTGCGAACTCCCGCATGCAGGTCAGGTTGGTGAGCCACAACGGCACGACCTACCAGACTTCCGCGTGGGCTCCGTTCCGTGCGGAACACAACCGCAGATGCGCGATCATTCTGGACCACGTGGGGGACGGGACGCTGAACCTTTACGCGGCGGAAAACGGACCGACGGACCGCGGGTGTCCGAGGCCCAATCCGGTCGCGGTGGCGACGTTGTTCGGGGTGCCCACGGGGACACTCGGCGGGGGCTATGTCGCGTTCGACGCCGTATCCGCATCCGCCGCATCCGCACCGTCCTTCGGATCGTCGCTGAGGTTCAAGCTCAGGGAGGTCAGGCTGGTGCTGGATTGAGGATTGACTCGGGCGGGCTGACAGGGGATGAAGGGGCATGCCAAATCCCATTGTCTCCATCAGTCCGGTCGATGATGCCAACGCTTGCTTGCTGCCGGTGCAGCCGGGACCGGAGAAGACATGTGCCGTGGCCGTGGCGTGCGAGGACGCATCCGATGCCGCGGTGGTGGATTTCACGTGGGAACTCCAGTTCAAGCCCGCCGGGGCCGCGACGTGGCACGGTATCCCGGAGGAGGAGGGGGGCACGGCAACGCGGACGGGTCCGGGGCTGGTGGAGTTCAGTCCCACGCACCTGTGTGAATATCGGGTGGCGGTGACGGCGCTCGGAACCGGCGGTGCGGCGGTGTTCGTGACCACGAACTAGAGGGGGGTGGAATCGGGGCTTGGCATGATGGTCGGGATAGTCTAGGTATCCTGACCATTCAAGCCATGAGACCTAACCGATGGATCGCGCTGGCCGCGTGCATGCTCGCCCTTGCGGGATGCGCGGGAACACAGAAGGTAGCCCCGCGGGTAGTGCAGGCCGAGGTGCCCAAGGCACGGGCCGTCGCGCCGGTCGCCGGAAAGGTGCGGGACAACGCTCATGCCGTGGAGGTGTCCGCGGCCAAGGTGGAGGTGACGGCGGCGAACGTGTCGCGGGAGGCGAAGGACTTGCGCCGCATCGTGGGCTCGCTGACGACGGAAGCGGAACGCCTGCGGAAGGTGGAGGCGATGACGGCGCAGGAGAAGGCCGACCTGTGGGCCAAGCTCACGGAAGTGTCCCGGTCCTCGGCGCTGCTGGAGTCCTACGTGGAGGAACAGAACAAGGCACTGTCGGTCCATCACGAGCAACGCAGGCAACTGACGGTGGCGATCGCCGAGCTGGAGGGGGCGGTGCGGGAAAAGGACACGGAGGTGGCGGGTCTGAGGTTGCAGCTCAAGGACGAGGAGGAGAGCGCGAAGACGCAGGCCGAGTTCGCCCGCACGGAATCGCAGCGGGCCGACCGGGAAGCGGCGAAGGCGGCGACCTCGAAAGGGACCGCGAAAGCCTTGGGCTGGGGGCTGGTAGCGGTGTCGCTGCTGCTGGCAGGGGCATGCGTGGTGATCTATCTCCGCAGGTAAACGGCTGGAGGAAACAAAACGAACCGACATTATGAAATTCGACACGCTGAAATCGAACTGGCGGGAGTTGCTGGGAATCCTGCTGACGCTAGGGTTGCTGGTCGTGCTCGCCCTTGCGCTGGGATCGAGGGAGGTGGCGGGGGGTGCGCCCCCGGAACCGCTGCCGGAGGGATACGGGGAAGGACGGCCTTACTTGGCTCTGATCCTGACGTTCCTCTTGGGGATGGTGGGGAACATGCTCCAGTTCTGCCTGTGCCTCGGGATGGCATGGTTCGGGTTGCGGGTGACGCTGCCGGAATCGGCCAAGGTGATTTTCTCCCGCACGTTCGACACGTGGTGGAAGGGGGGGACGACGCAGGAGCATATCCGGATCGGGCTGGTGGCCGCGGCGGTGCTCGCCCTTGTCGCCGGGTTGGTGTCGATCAACTGACAACCTTTTGCAAACCGTGCAAAAACGCCTGCGACCGAATGGACTGGAGTGGTCATTGACGGTGCTCACCGCGTTGGCGTGGGGCACCTTGCTGTTGTTCCTGATGCAGACGTGCAAGGGGGCCACGGGGAACATTGCAGCGGGACCGCTGGAAATCTCCCCGCAGGCGCATGCGCTGATCGTCAAGCATGAGACGGGAGGGGAAGCGTATTACCGGCGCTACCTGTCGAAGCCGTCTTGGCCGGGGGGTCAGAGCGGGGTCACGGTGGGCATCGGCTACGATGTGGGGTATAACACGAAGGCGCAGGTGCTGGCCGATTGGAAGCGGCTGCCGGAGGTGCAGCGGAACGCGCTCGCCACGGCTGCCGGGGTGAAGGGGGCGCTGGCCAAGCAACGTGCCCGGGGGTTGCGATGGTTCGGGGTGCCGTGGCCGCAGGCCAAGGAGGTGTTCGAGGCGCGGAGCATGCCCCGGTTCGGGGTGCTCGTGGCCAAGGCGTTCCCGGGAGTGACCACGATGCACCCGCACGTTCAGGGGGTGATGCTGTCGCTGGGGTTCAACCGGGGGACCGCGATGGCGGGGGCGTCCCGGCTGGAGATGCGGCAGTGCCGGGAGGCAATCCCGGAGAACCCGCGCGCCTTGCCGGGGTATATCCGCAGGATGAAAAGGCTGTGGGTCGGGAAGGGACTGGACGGATTGTTGCAACGGAGGGAAGAAGAAGCTTGCCTGATCGAGCGGGCCTTGTAGGGTGGGCGTCGGTTTCCCGCGCCGGGGGGTGCACAAGGGGAGCCGTCCATAAGAGACTAAAGTCACACCCCGCGCGCATGATCCAAGGGGAGGCATGCCGCGGGGTGTTTCGTGCCCGCGTGTCACACTCTATAATACGGCGTGCCGTGTAACCGCTGCTAACCCCCCGGAACCGAAAATAATCGGATTTCGCCGTCAAGTAATACTCAATGAGTTACGACGATTTATACCCCTCGTTAATGCAAACTTTGCAAAATCGACTTGCTAAACGAAACCCGGACTGTATCCTGTGGACACATTCGATCTGCTTCCGCCCATGACTCTCGCCACTAAAATCCGCCGCCGCTTGTCCGCCCTTGAACGGGTGCTGAATCGCCGCAACCCTTACAGCCATCCTAGCTATGGACGTGCGTATGATACGTCGCTGAAAATTGGAGGAAAATTCGTTTCCCTGACTCGGCTAGGTGTTACCACTGAACTGTTCGAGGTGGGGTTCGATTACACGGAACTCTCCGTCTATTCGGTATACGTGAAGCCCTCCGATGAGCCTCTGGCCACCAGCCAATTCATGGTGTTCGGCGCAAACACGCCATCCGAGGTTCTTTCAATCCTGAACCAATACTGGCCTTCCGCGCTCTGCCGCCCCGCCTGATTTTTGCACACTGTTCAAAACCGCCTGAAACCCTCCACCCTCACACGACCATGCAAACGATTTCCGGATACTACGAATTGAAAGGTTCCACGTGGAACATCGAGGCCGAGGTGGAGACCTCGGAGGTGGCATGCGGGGTGGAAGCCCGCCGGGGCCGCGAAGGTGCGGAAACCCGCGACCTGACCCGCACCGCACCGACCGCCCTTGCCGACGTGACCGTCCGCCGCGTGCTGCCCGACGGGCGCACCGGGGAGATTGTCCGGGGAGAGGAAAAACAGGAACTCGCCGCCGCGCTGCTGGAGCAGCTTGCGGAAATGTGGTGACGCAAAATCTTGCTAAACGAAACCCGGTGCCGCATGCTGCGCACCGTTCGCAAATCGAAACCGACCGACCAAATACCGACCGATGAGTGCAAAGAGTGATTATACCGATACGATGGACGTGCATAACCTAGCCGGGGTGGGGGTGTTCCTGACCCGGACAAGGGAACCTAACCGCACGATCGACGCCTTGCGGGAACTGGCGCAGAAGGACGGGCAGCCGTTCGAGAAGTGGGACCTCGCGATGGGGTGGCAGAAGTGGGTGATGCGCAATAACGTCATCGTGCACGAGAAGGACGGGTTGACGGAGCCGCTGGCCGCGCTCAAGAGCGTCGGGGGGATGCCGACGGGGACGCCCAAGACCGGGTGGAGCGTGATGGAGTGCATGCACCCGTTCCTAGGGGGGTATTCGGGACCGCCGAATCCGACGATGGTGCAGGTGCTTCGGCACTATGCGTTCACTTTCGCGGAAACGGGGCAGCGGCTGGTGATCGTGGCCCCGGAGGGTTTCACGCTGCCGCAGGAACTCCAGCACGATCTGGTGGTGGTGGATTATGACCTGCCCGACAAGGAGGAGCTTGACGGAATGCTGGACGCCGCCCTTGCGTTCGCGTTCAAGGACCCCCGGCAGAGGGCGAGCGTGTTCACCGCGGAGCAGCGTGAAACGCTGGTCGGGAACGCGTCGGGAATGACCCGTCTTGAGGCGGAGGGGGCGTTCGCGGAAGCCGTGGTGCGGAACCGGAAACATTTGTCCGACCCGATCCCGAACCTGCCCTTCGAGCAGATGAACCGGGTGGTGATGAGCGCCAAGACGCAGGTGGTGAAACGCTCGGAGGTGCTGGAACTGATGCCGGTCGGGAACATGGCCGAGGTGGCGGGACTGGAGAATCTCAAGAGCTGGGTGCGCCGCCGCAAAACCTGCTTCACGAAGGCGGCGGAGGCCGCGGGGGTTGACCGCCCGAGGGGGTGCGCGCTGATCGGACCGCCGGGAACGGGAAAGAGTCTCTCGGCCAAGGCGATCGCGCACGAGCTGGGAATCCAGTTGATCCGCTTCGACGTGGGGCGGGTGTTCGGTTCGCTGATCGGGCAATCGGAACAGCGGGTGCGCGCCGCGTTGAAACACTTGGAGGCGATGGCCCCGTGCGTGGCCTTCATCGACGAGGTGGACAAGGCGGGGTTCGATCCGCGCCAAGGAGGCGGGGATTCGGGGGTGGGGAAAAGGGTGATGGGGTCGATCCTGACGTTCATGCAGGAGACCACGCAGCCGGTGTTCTGGCTGTTCACCGCGAACCGGGTATCCGGGATGCCGCCGGAGATGCTCCGCAAGGGGCGTCTGGACGAGGTGTTCGCCGTGATGCCGCCCACGTCGGCGGAACGCATGCAGGTGCTGCGCTTGCACCTTGCCAAGCGGAAACAGGACCCCGACAAGATCAAAGGACTGGAACGGGTGGTGGCCATCAGCGAAGGCTACGTCCCGGCGGAAATCGAGGCCGCGGTGAAGGAGGCCGTGGTGCGCGTGTTCGCCGACGGGATCGAACTGACGGCGGACATCCTGTGCGAGGAATTGCAGAACATGAAACCGATGAAGGATGCCTTCCCGGAGGATTTCGCGGAGATGAACGCGTGGGCGGAGAACAACGCCCGGCACGCGTCGGAGCCGGAAACGGAACTCGCCGTGGTGATGGTGAACCCGACGCAAGGGGGAGTCCGCCGCCGCAGGGGGGGCAACCTGTAGGAGGATTTCAACCGGGGGACGCGGGGCGGCGGTTTTCTGTAAGGGAACGTCTTTGCAAACTTTGCAGAATCCGCCCCGTCTCCCCCGTATTTTATTGCTAAACGAAACCCGATACCCTAACCTGTCCTTGTCGCCCGCCAAACCGCGACTTTCCACTCCAAACCGCCAAACCGCCATGCCTGCGATCCAGACCCTCACGGGGGATGTCAATCTCCGCGCCGCTTCCGCCAAATGCCACGTGTGGCATGCGTCCGCTCCGGGAACCGCCACGTTCGGATTCGCGGAAGCGTTGCTCTTCGTCAACGCCCGCAACGGGAGGGGGGCGAGCACGCTGTCGATGCCCGATCCGCAGGGTTCGGTGCTTGGATTCTCCCCGGACATCGGGGGGAAGATGACCGCCGCCGCGTATGACGTTTGCGAAGGGGAAATCCTGAAACTCATATCATCCGTGCGTTCGGGGCCGATGGCGGTGCACCAGTGCGCGACCATGTTCCTGCGGGTGCGGGCCAACGCCGCGGTGCAGCGGGTGGACATGCCGCTCTTGAACGATCCGTCGTGCAGGTTTACCGGGGGCTTCATCCAAGGACCTTTCGACGTGCTGACGCCCGAGCAGGTGGACGCGCTGGAAGTCAAGGTGCCCGAGGCGTTCCGCCGCCTGATGATGCCGGGGCCGATGACGGAGCGGCTGTTCCGTGTCACTGTCCTGCAAGAGGCGAAGGCGGAGGTGGTGGCCGTGACCATGCGCGACGGGAAACAGGTGCAGGTGGAGACCGCCGTGCGCCGCCGCAAGCTCCGTCTCGACTGAGGACCGATTTTCAACCGTAACCAAACAATAACCAGAGCCGACACTTATGAGCCATACCACATCGATCAAAACCGTGGCGATCAAAAGCATCACCGCCGTGCGCGCCGCGGTGGAGGAGCTGAACCGCAAGGGCATCCGCTGCGAATTGCGGGAAAACTCCGTGCCGCGCATGTATTACCCGAACCAGCTACAGATGCACAAGGGGCGCAAGAACGAGATCGCGGATGCCGTGATCCATCTTCCGGGTTCGCGGTATGACGTGGCGCTGCTCAAGCAGGAGGACGGCAGCTACGAATGCGTGTTCGACGATTGGCAGAAGGAGGTGGCGAAGGTGCTGGGGCAGCCGTTCAAGGGCACCACGGAGCACTGGAGCGGAAACCGCCCGGACACCGAGCAGACGTTGCATTCGGTGGGGAAATTCTTGCAGGAATACTCGGTGTGCGCCGCGGTGGAAGCGGCGACGATGGCCGGGTATTCGGTGCTCGGGCATTCGACCGATGCCAACGGGTGCGTGCAACTGCAAATCTCCGTGGACTGAAACCCGCCCGCCCTTGACTCCCGCCCTCTCATCTTCCGATCCGAATTCTCATGAAGACCATAACCGTTACCATTGATCAGGTAGGCCGCCCGAAAATCGAAGCAAACGGCTTCGCGGGTTGCGGATGCACGGACGCTACCCGTCCGATTGAAAACGCATTCTCCACCAATCCCGCCGACAAGGTGGTGGACGTGAAGCCCGAGATGCACCAAGGCGGGGAGATGGAACACCATCTCTACCAGCAGTAACCCTTTCTCGCCCGGCCCCCCGGAGACAACACAGTGAACGCGGGGAGGGGTAACACCCTCCAGAACCCCCCGGAATCCCCCTCCCCGCTTCACCCTTCCCTTTCCCTTTTCCTTTCCACACCAACCGCCAAACCACCATGAACACACAGCTTATCACGATCGCCCCGGACGGATCGATTTCCGGACTCGACTTCAAACGCAAGGGTCTCGACCTGCGACAATTCGGACACGCCGCGACGCGCCGCATCTCGGAGGTGGAGTGGGATGAGGAGCGCCAGAAATGGCGGGTGGTGTTCCTGATGGGGGGATGGGCCGGTGACGTGGCCACCGCGGAACATTGCGTGCGGGTGGGGTTGCCGCTGCCGGGGTCCGCAACGCTGGCGGACGGGGCGGTCAAGCCAAAGAACATGCTCATGTTCACCGATTATGAAGACGCGGTGGCATTTGAAATCACGATTGTGCAGGCCGCGCGCCTGTCCGGGAATGCCGCCCTTGTAGGGAACGCCTGAACTTCACCCTGAACCACATTAATCCGATGAGTCCTGAACGATTTCTTACCTGCCTGAACCTGCTTATCTTCGCCGCTGCGGGGGCTACCTTGGTCTTTTTTATCCGTGATGCGAACGCGCTCGCGAGGGTGAGTCCGGAAGCGGGAAAAGCCGTGTGGTCCTTGTTCTGGTTCATGATTGCGGTTGCCAATCTTCCCTCCTACCCGCGCCGATGAAAACGCACCTGATTCATTTCGTTCCGGAAATCGACCTGTCCTTGACCCATGCCGAAATGGCCCTGCTGTGGGCGTCGGCAAACGTTCATCCCGCCGCAAGGGAACACGCCGGGTTCTTCGGGCACATGCTGATCCGGCAGAAGGACGGGGGTGAGGCGTGCGAGCACCGGCTGACACAGGCTCAGGTGACGCTGTTGATCGAGGTGCTGGAAGGGCCTAAACTGCATGCCGACGAGGAAACCCTGAATGATCTGCACCGGCTTAAAATCGACCTTTACGGGGCGCTGGAGGCGATGGCCGCAATGGAGGGGACGATTCCCGCCGTGGAGGCTGCACCGCCTGCGACCGACTCCTCCACCCGGAAGGGGTAAGAACAACCGTTCCGGGAAACATTGCACTGACAACCGACCGAATATCAACCGACCGAACCACCATGAAAATTCAACTCGACTCATCCGCACTCACGACCCTGATGGAGGCCGCGGGGCCGGAATTCATCGTCGAAATCACGCAGGCCGTGGCCGATAACTTTTCCCGCCGCTACCTGCATTCGCTGGCGTCCGCGCCCGAAATCAAACAATCTCTGGAGAGAGCCCGGACGGCGGTGAACGATGCCGTGAGGGAGGAATTCATGAAAATGTTCGGGAGTCTAGACACCCGGACCTACCTCGGGAACGTGCGGGTGAACCTGCGACCGGAGGTCAAGGAGGCGATCCGGGGACACGCGCTCGAATGCTACCAGACCGACCTGCGCGAGGCGGTGAAGGAGGAGGTGGGGAGACTTTCCCGGGAAGTGATCGAGGACCGGGTGAACAGGCGGCTGGAGCGGCTGATGGACGAGGAGATCAACGAACGCGCGCAGAAATTGTTCAACGCGAAGCTCGCGGAATTCCGCCGGGCTGCGGATGCCGCAACCGCGACGTGAGGATTTCCCGCCGGGTGCTTGGCGGTGCCCGGAGGGGGTTGACAGTGGAAAGACAAAACGCCCGGTTCCCTTTGGCGGGGAACCGGGCGAATTGCTCTCTGACTAACACGACTCGTGAAGGTTTGCCGGGGCGGCTCGCTGCCTGCGACACCCCGGGACCTGCAAGCGCGGCCACTCTCGGACGGGAGGGGCGGGGGAGGCAAGGCAAAATTTCCTTGAGTCGTCCGGACGGGAACATACCGTAAGGATTCCTGAATAACCGATGAGAAAAACCGATTCTCGGGGAAAGCTGCCCTCCCCGGCGCAATTGCGGGCACGCGCGTGGAGAAAGAAGGCGGAGGGGTGGGCGGAGTGGCTCGATCCGGACGAGCATGCCGTGGCGATGCACGTGCACAATTGCACGGCGGGGATGACGTGCGACGCGTCGGGAATCCTCTGTCCGCACCATTTCACGGAGGGGTTGTTTTACCATGACACGCTGATCGTGCATCCGCCGCGGATCGCGGGGTTGTGCTGGGAACGGGTGAGGGGGTTGCTGGAGACGCTGGTGCGGAGGGGGGCGCTGCACATGGAGGAGGCGGGGGACAGGGACGGGACGCATTTCTGGTTCACGCTGCGATACGGATGGAAGCCGGGGAAACGGGAACAGAAGAGGATCGCCCTTGCACGTGCGCTGGAGCGCGAAGCTTACGGGGAGAAAGGAGAAGGGGAGCGATGATCGCGGAATTCGAGACCAAGGAGGAGGAGCAGGCGTATTTCGGATCGTTCTACAGATACAAGCTGTGGAGCATGCGGATGATCCGCGACTGGTGGCCGCTGCTGACGAACTCGCAGAGGATCGTGCTGACCTTCGTGTTCGACCGCACGATCGGGTGGCGGAAGAGATGGGAGCAGGTGACGTTGCACCACCTGACCCACGGGGTGGAGTCGGAGGACGGGAAGGAATGGATCGGGGGAACGGGGTTGTCGAAACCGACCCTGATCGAGGCGATGCGGGGGTTGCGGGACATGGGGTTGATACTGGACCGGTGGAACCCGCAGAGGCAGCGCAACGAAATCTGCATCGAACTGGAATGGAACCTCGTGGAAGGGGAAACGATCGAAACGAGCCGACATATGGGAGGATTACCGGAACCGAAGAGAGGGCACCGCGGGGGGCGCGGGGCGGGGAATTTTGCAAACCGTGCAAAGCCCGGAAGGGGGGAAGGGGAGGTCCCGGAAGGGGGGGAGGGTGTAAAGAAACCTTACCCTGCGGGTGTAAAGAAACTTTACCCTAATAATAAGAAAGGGAAAAACCATAGGTTGAATGCTACGCATTCAACGGGTTCCCCGGGGGAAGGGGAGGCTCCGGGGACGGAGGGGGAGACCCCTGCCGATGCCGATGCAGCACCCGCTGCCGCCCTTGCCGATGTCGCCGCATCCGCTCTTGCCCGCACGCGGGAACGCCGGGAGGCGAAAAAGGGGAAGGGAGGAGCCGCGGGGATCGCGGCGGTGTGGGACGACGCGGTGCGTGCCGCCTTGCCCGATGCGCCGCGGGTGGCGGTGACGAAGGCGGACGTGGCAATCCTCGGGAAATATGCCCGCCGTTTCGCTGCCGCGAATCCCGCGACGCCGTTCGCGGAATACGTGGGGTGGTGCGTAGGGTGGTGGGCGGTGATCCGCGCGCAGGAGTTCGGGTGGATGCGGGACGGGGGGCCGGAGTTGCCGTCGATCCGCTTTCTCGTGAAGTTCTCGGACCGGTTCGAGCAATGCCACGCGCACCGCGCCGCCCTTGAGCAGAGGGCCGCGATGACGGCGAGGGAACTGGAGATCGACCGCAGGGTGCGGAGGGGGCAGACGCGGGACGCCGCGGAGCTGGAGGTGGACAAGGTGGACGCGCTGCGCCGGGAGCAGCGGAAGTTGGAGGATGCGCGGAGGGCGCTGGCGCAGGAGCGCAGGATGGGGGAGGCGGCGTCGGCCCGGAGAGCGGAGGCGGAACGGCGGAAGGCGGAACTGCGGGAACGCCGGGAACGCATCGACGTTGCCCGCCGCCGCGCCGCGGAATCGCCCGATCCGTCCGGGGCCGGGGGCTTCGGAACGTGGGATTAGACGGAAACATTGCAAGGCTGCCGGGGTGTGACCATGATTGGCACATGCCCGTTGAACGGAACACCCGACCGAACCCGACTCACCGATGATCGAACCGACCGAACCGAACGAAACGACGAAGCCATTGGCCGGACCGCGCAACCTGCTGCCGGATTCGGACGTGGAGAAGATGCTGGAGAACGCGGGAATCCCGCGCCGCTGGAGGGGGAAGGAGTGCACGCTGGCGGGGCTCGGGACGGAGCCCGCGAAACTGCTGCGCCAGTGGCTGGAGGGAGGGGAGCACCGGGAGGTGACGGGGAGGGTGCTGGACGTGGGGCAGGACTCGCGCGAATCGCTGGACCTGTGCATGCGGCTGGCACGGGGGATGGTGCTGACCGGGTGCGGGGTGCGGGTAATGTCCATCGTCGCCTTGCTCGACCTGATACAGGGAGGGGAGGACGAGAGGGGGAGGACGATGGCGGAGCTGCTGAACGTGTCGTGGTTGATGGTGCTGGGGGTGATCGACGCGTGGTCGCCGGAGAACGCGCCGTTCAAGGGGGAGGACAAGTTGCGGCTGGACTGGTTCATGCGCCGCTGGCTGATCGACGGGAGGAACCTGATCTTGCAGGGGGACAGGGCGATGGCGGAGGACCGGTTCTGGTCGCAGGGGCTGCGCTCGCTGGCGAACGGGGCGCTGGTGCTGCCGCCCGTCTTTCCCCCTCGGAACGACTCCCGCACCTTTCACGATACCGCACCTAGATGAGCACGCTCGGGAATCAATTCCTGCGCGCGGTGGTGGATGCGCAGGACACGGCGGCTTTCCGGCGGACGCAACGGCGTCTGTTCGTGGAGGCGGAGGTGCCGGTGTATGACGCGGTGATGGCGCACGTGATGGCGCACGGAAGGGTGCCGTCGCTGTCGGCGCTGTCGGTGGCGGGGGTGACGCTGCCGGAGGCGAGGCACGACGAGCCGGTGTCGTGGTTCGCGGAACGTCTCAGGAACCGGGCGGCGTGGGGGGCGATGAACGAGAGGCACCCGGCGTTCGTGCAGGCGATGCGCGACAAGGACGTGGTGCAGGCGGAGGCCGTCGCCGCGGAGATGCTGGCGGAGGCGCGCGCGATGCTCGGGGCCGGGGGGTCGTATTCGTCGTTCGCGGCGGAGGCGGAGGCGATCGGGGCGCTCTACCATTCGGCCAAGATGCACACGGGGTTGATGGGGGTGACGATGCGCTGGCCGACGCTGAACGCGCTGACCGACGGGGCGCAAGGGGGGGACGTGATCGCGCTGGTCGGGAGGCCGGGGGAGGGGAAGTCGTGGAACTTGCAGGAACTCGCCCTTGCCGCGCATGAGGACGGGTTGGAGACGGCGGTGGTTTCGATGGAGATGGGCGTGCGGCAGTTGTGCCGACGCATGATCGCGCGCAAGATCGGGGCGAATCCGCGGGACATCAAACGGGGAACGCTGCCGCACTGGGCGGAGGGGGATTTGTTCGGGGCCATCGCGGAGTTGACCGATGCCGCCCCGATGCACGTGCTGGCGGGGGACATGCAGAAGGAGGTGGGGGGAATCGAGAGCATGCTGGACGACCGCAACGTGTCCGCCCTCTACGTGGACGCGGCTTACCTGCTGTCGCCGTCGGCGAGGATGTCGAACGGGGTGTCGAAGTGGGAGACCATCGGGCAGGTGATCAAGGAATTGAAGCAGCTTGCGGTGAGGAGGGACATCCCGGTGTTCATCACGGTGCAGTTCAACCGGAACCAGAAACGCAAGGCGTCCCGGGAAATGGACCTCGGGGACATCGCGGGTTCGGACTCGATCCCGCAGGACTGCTCGATAGTGGTGGGTATCAGGCGGGGACCGGCACCGTTCGACGAGGTGATCCGGGAGCATCACGTGCTCAAGAACCGGGAGGGGGATGCGGGGAAATACAACGTCAATTTCCGCTTCCAGCCGGTGAATTTCGACGAGGTGGAACTGGAGGTGACGGAGAACGGGAACGCTTCGGCGGGAGCGCCGTCGGCATCGACCGACTGGATGGTGTAGGCAGGAATATGCACACTTTGCAAAAAGGCACGAAACGGAACGACACGATGAAAAGAAGAGCAAGCAAGCACATCAATAGCGTGGGTAATCTGGACGATCCGGACGTGGTGTTCGTGTGCGATTCGCCGTGGCAACAGGTGTGGGACGAAGGGGGGGTGATGACCGGACCGCAAATGGACATCGTGCGGGAGGCGTGCGCGGGGGCCGGGTTGAAGGGGAACCGCTGCGCGTTCATCACCTGTTCCCCGCCGATTCCGCCGGAGGCGGCGGCGACGGACGCGAGGACGAGGGATTTCCTCGCCTTGCACGCGGAGGAGTTCGCGGAGGAGTTGGGGCGCTTGCTGCCGACGGCGAAGCTGGTGGTGCCGTTCGGGAAAACCGCGCTGCGGATGGTGGCGGGGAAGTCGGTGGAGATTTCCAAGTGCCGGGGCACCGTGGGGAGGTTCGCGAACGCGGGGGAGGTGCCGGTGCTGCCGTTGTTCTCGCCCGCGCACGTGTTGCGCAAGCCCGAGGTGAGGGGGGTGTTCGAGTCGGACTTCGGGCAGATACGGGCGTTGCGGGAATCGGGCTGGGACGGGACGATCTTCGAGCGTTCGATCGCGGGGGCGCACTACGAGTGGGTGACGGACCTGTCGCCCTTGCTCGCGGAGAGGCCGAAGCGGCTGGCCTTGGACACCGAGACGCTGGGTTACGAGTGGCGGCACGGGAGGCGCATCCTGACGGTGCAATTGACGTGGAAGAAAGGGCACGCGTGGGTGGTGCCGTTGCAGCGGGGTTACTTCAACAATCCGGAGTTGCGGGGGGAATCGACCCGGCACCTGCCCTTGTTGTCGAAGGTGGACGTGCGGAGACTGGAAGGGCAGTTGCGGGAGCTGCTGGGGGACCCCCGGACCAAGGTGGTGGGGCACAACCTGAAATACGACCTCCACCACCTGCGCAACCACGGGATCGAGGTGGCGAACTGGTATGCGGACACGATGCAGTTGGCGTTCCTCGCGGACGAGAACATGCTGTCGAAGTCGTTGGACGATTGCGCCCGGCGCTGGGTGCCGGAGCTGGGGGGGTATGCGGACGCGTTCAACACCGATCCGGTGCATCAAGGGAAGAGCAGGATGGATCTGGTGCCGCACGACAAGATGATCCGTTACGGGGGCGGGGACACGGATGCGTGCTTCCGCCTGTGCGAACGGTTGGTGGAGCTGGGGATGCAGGACGAGCGGCAATGGACCACGTTCCGGCGGGTTCAGATGCCGGGGTTGAGGACTTTTTTCGAGATGGAACGGAAGGGCATCCGGATCGACCGCGACGCGCTGCGCGAACTCGGGACGGTGCTGGCGAGGCAGGAGCAGGAGATGTATCAGTCGCTGATGCGGCAGGCCGCGGCCAAGGCTCCCGCCGTGCTGCGCAGGCACGAGGCGGCGGGGTTGTCGTTCACTCGGTCGGCGTTCACGGCGGACCTGTTGTTCTCGACCGACGGGTTCAAGTTGAAGCCGATCGTGTTCACGGACGGGACCAAGAACCTGCCGGACGAGGAGAAGATACCGAGCACGAGCACGAAAACGCACCTGCCCTTTTTCGACCATATCCCGTTCGTGGCGGAGTTGATCGAATACCAGCAGGTGCAGAAGATGCGCAGCACCTACGTGGGATTGCCGGGAGGGGAGGAATCCGTGCTGCTCAAGCGGACGGCGAAAGGGAAGGTCAACGCGGCGGTGGTGCGGTTGTTCCGGGAGGCGGGAAGGGAGGATGAACTGCCCCCGGCCAAGACCGTGCCGGTGCGGTCGCGCAACCGGATGATGAAGATAGAGCCGGTGAAGGCGGAGGTGGTGGCCTCGGTGACATCGCCGAAGGGGGGGTTCCGGATCGACGTGGACACGGCGGGGGATTGCTGGAAGGTCGGGCAACGCGAACCGACCGGGTTCTGGCAGTATCTCGGGGAGGGTCTGGAGGGGGACATCATCCATCCTTCGTTCCGTCTGGACAATACGGTGACGGGCCGCTCGTCGTCGCAGAATCCGAACGCGCAGAATTTCCCGAAGCGGGGGAAGCTGGCGAAGGCATACCGGAAAATCTTCAAGCCCCGGCCCGGGTTCGTGTTCATCGAGTGCGACCTTTCGCAGGCTGAACTCCGGATCGCGGCGTGGATGGCGAACGATCCGGTGATGCTCCGCATTTACCGCGAGGGCGGGGACATCCATACGATGATCGCGGCCCGGTCGATGGGACTCACGGACGGGGCGTTCGCGGAACTTCCCGCGGAGGAACGCAAGGCGGCGCGGCAGAAGGCGAAGGCGGTGAACTTCGGGTTCCTCTACGGGATGTGGTGGAAGAAATTCAAGAATTACGCCAAGACGCAATACGGGGTGTCGCTGACGGACCGGGAGTCGGAGAAGATGCGGGAAATGTTCTTCCGCACGTTCCCGGCGCTGGAGGGGTGGCACACGGACATGAAGGCGTTCGTGAACCGGCACGGGTTCGTGCGTTCGTTGCACGGGGCGTTGCGGCGGTTGCCGGACATCAACTCCAACGACAAGGGGGTGCAGCAGGAGGCGGAGCGGCAGTCGGTGAACTCGCCCGTGCAACGCTTCGCGTCGGACGTGGGGATCATGGCGATGGCCAGGTTCGGGAGGGATTGCCCGTGGGACGACATGTTCCCGGTGGCGTTCATCCATGACGCGCTCGTGGTGGAGGCGAGGGAGGAACGCGCGGAGGAGTGCGCGGCGGCAATGAAATATTGCATGGAGACGGTGCCGTTGGAGGCGTGGTTCGGAATCGTGCCGCCCTTGCCTATCGTGGCGGACGTGAGTATCGGAACCTCGCTGGGGGAGATGGAGGAGAGGCCGGACATCGTGGCCGCGATGCCCGCGTGGTTCCGTCCGGAACTCGACCTTGCGCCCCCGGCGGGGAGTGTTTTGCAAACCGTGCAAAATCGCGGGTGACGCAAAATCTTGCTAAACGAAATCCGGTATGCTACGCTGCCCTCGTCCTTTGCAGGAAACCAAATAACCGATCATGAGTGCTCAACCTGTCCGCAAACGCCGTGTCCAAGTCGAAGCTCCCGCCGTGCCGCAGGAAATCCGGGACAAGGCGGTGAAATTCTACACGGAAAACCTCGCCGCGAACGCCGCCCTTGCCTTGGCCGCGAAGAGTCGCAAGGAGCTGCTGGCCGCGATGAACGCCGCCGGGCTTTCGAGCGCGCAGATCGAGGGACTGGTGAACAACAAGCTCCAGACCCTCGACGTGACGGTCGCCCCGTCCGTGCGTCAGGTCGTGTCGGTGCCGGTGCTGTCCAAATTGACCAGCGTGGACGTGCTGGTGGAGGTCTGTTCCGCGTCGCAGGAGTCGGTCCGGAACGCGCTGGGGGAGGCGGTGTTGCAACAATGCCTCGTCACCGTGGAGGGGGAGGTGAATGTCTCCGTGAAGGTGCCGAAGGCGTGAGCCTTGCCTGTTCCGACGAAACATTGCACCCCTTCCGTAGCCATCTATCCGCCCATGCCCGTGAAACCATCGACCAAACCCTCCCGTCCCGATCCCGTTGCATCGTTCGTGTCGGACGTGACCCGTCTGCTGCTGCCGGTGACCCCGGGGGAGGTGAGGGACCCGGCGCGGCTGGTCCGCTTCGTGCAGGACGTGATCGCGGACGCTCCCCTTGCCGGACATCACGACCACGGAACCGGGCACTGGCACTCGGTGCTGCGGAACGGGTGCAGGCTGTGCCCGGAGACGGGAGAAGGAGAGGGGATGGACGGGGACCGTGCCAAAATCCGCGCTACGGTGGGGTTGTTCGCGCTGTTCCATGACTGCCGCCGCACGCACCCTTACGCCGATGTGTCGCACGGGGCCTTGGCGCAGGGCTACCTGCTGTCTCTCCGCAACGTGCTCCGTTCACTCGGGGTTCCGGACCGGGTGGTGCTCGCCGCGGGGTGGGCGTGCGCGTGGCATACCGTGATCGACAAGCCGCGGGAGAGTGTGTTGTTCGGGGCCGTGGACCTGCGCATCGCGGGACGGAAGATGCTGCCGGGTTGGAAGCCGTGGTGGTTCGATGCCATCGGAACCTGCCTCGACGCGGACCGGCTGGATTTGCCCCGGGTGGGGATCGCGCCGTCGCCGGAATACCTGTGGACGGACAGGGCGAAAGAAGAGGCAAGGAACAACACCGCCCTTCGCGGGGCGAAAGCGGAATGAGCTTGCAGGTCTACATGGTCAGGCCGGTGATGGCGTTCCGCTCGGAATTTCCCGTTGTCGCGCACGTGCGGAGGTGGGTGGACCCGGGGGCCGCGCTGGCGTTCGAGGCGGAATCCTTGGAGGATGCGGAGCGGATCGCGTGGAACCGGTTGCGGGGAAAATTCATACCCAAGACCCCGGCGTTGCGGGTAGCGGGGCTGTGCGTGGTCGAAATGGAGGGGGAGGAAGCGGAGATCGCGCGCGCCGCCGTGCGCGGGGCTGCTCCGGCCCCGCCGGGGCCGGTGGAAGAGGGGAATTCAGGAACGGAGGAAACCGGAACCGGGGACGCGGAATGAACGAAGGAAAACTGCGCTTCATCATGGGGCAGCTCGGGGTCGAGATCTTGCACGTGAACGACAAGGGGTGGATGGTGGCGAGGTGTCCGCTGGCCCCCTATACGCATGACCGTGCGATTGACCGCACCCCGTCCTTCAATGTCCGCGCGTCGGAAAACAAGCTCTCCGGATTCCATTGTTTCCAGTGCGGTGAGTCGGGCCGGATTTCTAAGCTAATCAACAAGCTGGGGCATTACCGGGAGGAGGATTATGCGCATTTGGCGTTGTTGGCGGAGATGGCGGAGACGCCGGAACATTTCGGGGAGTTCGAGGAGGACGAGCGGGTGGTGGAGGAGCCGGAATTGGACAAGCTGGTGTATCTGACCATGTATCCCCTGCCTTATGAGGAGAGGGAGGCGAGGGAGTATCTGGAGCGGCGCGGGATCGGGAGAGATACCGCCCGCTTGCTGGAGTTGCGGTATGACCCGGAGAAACGACGCATCCTGTTCCCGGTGTTCGATTGGCAGCACGGATTGAAGGGGTTTTCGGGGCGGACGATCATCCCGGACGAGCGCAGGCCGAAGCATGTGCCGAAGGTGAAGGACTATGTGGGGATGAAAAAGGAGCGCGTCGTGCTGGGGGAGCACCTGATCCAGACGGAGCATCCGTTGCTGGTAGTGGAGGGGTTGTTTGCCTATGCGCACGTCGTGGAGGTGGGGGCGAGGGAGTTTTGCAACCCGGTGGCGACGCTGGGGTCGGCAATGTCTCGGACGCAACGGAATTTGATCGTAGCGTGGGACAGGCCGGTCATCATGTTATACGACGATGACGCGGCGGGGGACAAGGGGTTGTTCGGGAATCTGGATCGCGCGGCGGGGAAGCATGAGGGGGGAGGAGCGATTGACTTGTTGAAGATGCATGTGCCGGTGGGGGTGGGAATGTTCCCGAAGCGGACCGGGGACCCGGACGATCTCACGACCGGGGAATTGCGACGCATCGTGACGCGGGGGACCGAATGGAAATAGACGGGGAAGCAAGGAAAACTTGCGTAACAAAACCCGATCTACTACGTTCGCCCTACATGTCCGACGAACACCCAACCGAAGCCGTCCGCGCCATGATCCGGGGCGTTTTCGGAAGCTGCGAAGACTTCGAAGACCGTCCTTGCGCGGTGGCGGTGGTGGAGTTGCCCGGGGGTGCGGTGATGGTGGCGATGGAGGACAACGGGTGCGTGGTGGTGCCCGATTTGCGGGAGTTGTCGGTGCTGCGGCTGGTCGCGGCTGGATTCGACTACTTCACCGCGGAGAGACTTTCGGTGTGGCTGGCCGGGACAACTTTGCAAACCGTGCAAAGCTCCGGACCGGAGACACCGTTGATGGAAAGCAGCGAGGCTGCATCGAACCGCCCCGGAGGGGCATTGAAAGAAGAAACAAACCAAACGACACAGGACAATGGCCAAGAATAACAGGGACGACGAAGAGTGGGGGCAGACCGGACAAGCCGCCCTTGAACGCATGAACCGTGCCGACGAGGAACATGCCAAGCGGAAGGCCCGCGGTTTCATGCCGCTGCGCTTCTGGTTGAGCAACACGCCGGAGGCGATCAAGAAGGGGGACAACGAGTGCGAGCTGGTGATCCTCGACGATTGCGTGGTCTCGGACAAGCCGGGGAAGGGAGCCATCCTGATCCGGGAGCACAACCTGCAAGGGCCGGACGGGAAGTGGGGGAATCACGAATCGTGCGCCGCCGATTTCGACGATTGCCCGATTTGCGCCAAGACGGGCAAGGAGGGATATCACATCCTGTTCCTGACCGTGCTGGTGTTGAAGCCGTGGGAATCGAAGGACAAGAAGAGATCGTCGGAGTATTCCAAGATGCTGCTGCCGATTTTCCTCAGCCAACGGGACACGTTCCTCGACCTCCAGAAACATGCGCTCAAGAGCAGGGGCACGATGCGGGGCATGAAAATCCGCTTGCGCCGCGGGAAGGACTCCAAGCGGTCGATCGGGGAACCGGTGCTTATGGAGGACGGGAACATGTTCAAGGTCATGTCGGAGAAGTGGCTGGAGAAATGGTTCGGCCACGAGGCGGTGATTTCCCGCGACGGCAAGACCGTGCTCAAGGAGGCGAACGAGGACATCCAGCCGTTCGACTACAAGAAATTGTTCCCGAAGCCCGACGTGGAGGAGTTGCGCGAGCGATTCGGGGGCAAGACCCGGGCAGGCTCGAAGCGTGAGTTCGAGGAGGAGTTCCCGGACCAGCAGACGAACCGCGTGGGTGGTCGCCGCCGTTTCGACGATGACGACGATGACCCGGAGGACGACATTCCGGGGAACGCCGGGGCTGCGGCCAAGAAGCAGGGCGCGAAGGGGCGCTTTGCGGACGACGAGGACGAGCCCGAGGAAACGCCTGCCGCCGGGAGGGCCGGTAAGGCGGACGCGGACGAGGGGGACGATGATCCGCCCGTGCGCTCGCGCCGCCCGTCAACGGCGAGGGAGGAAACCGGGGATGCGCCGGTCCGTTCCCGCCGGACGGGGGGCACAGCCGCTGCATCCGCTGCGAAAGAACCGATCGGGGACGATGATCCGGACGACCCGGACGCCGACGATGGCTGGAACGACTGATCCGCCCTTGACCGCTTGAACCGACCACGGGGGAACGCACGATGAAACGAGTGAACTGCAAGGCAACGAACGCCACGTCCGGAACCACGCCCGGAACCGCACGGGTGGGGGCGATGGTGGGGTTGCCGCTGGAATGGTTTTCCCGCGAGGAAGCCATCCGGCTGAGGAAGTCGTTGACGTGCACCCCCGTGGTTTCGTCGGTGGCGCTGTCGTATGGACCGCCGCCTGAACCGATCGAACAATACCGGGTGGACCGGGATGCCGGGGTGGTTCACGTGCCGCTGTGCACGGGGTTGAGGTGGCTGCGGGAGAACCGGAAGCCGTGGGTGGACGAGCGGGTAAAGGGGGAGGACCTGACCTATCCGCGCGGACCCCGGGCGAGGGACGAGGGGCAACAGGAATTCTTCAATGCGCTGCTTGCGGGAATGCTGTTGCAGTGGACGCCGGAGGGGGAGGGAGGGGTGTTCGCGCAGGCTCCGACGGGGAGCGGCAAGACCGTGGCGCTGCTGTGGTGCATTGCACGGGTGGGGAAACCCGCGCTGGTAATCGTGCCGTCCGTCGAACTCGCCCTTCAATGGAAGCAGGAGGCGATGGACAAGCTCGGGTTGGAGGACGCGCAGGTGGGGATCGTGGGAGGTGGGTCGAAGACGGGATGGAAGGGGAAGCATCTCGTGGTGGCGGTGATCAACTCGGCGGTGAAACAGGGGGAGGAGTTTTGCAAATCGTTCGGGATCGTGGGATGGGACGAGGGGCACAGGGTCCCCGCCAACACGTTCTCGCGCTCCTTGACCATGTTCCCGGCGGCAATCCGGGTGGTGTTGTCCGCGACGCCGGAGCGCAAGGACGGGATGCACGTGATGATCCATAACGCGGTGGGGGAGGTGTCGGTGGCTTCCAAGGTGAGGGTGATGCCGCTGGTTTACATGGAGACGAATTACCGGGATACCCGTGCGGTGAAGTGGGGGGATCTCCAACTGTCCCGGATTCTCACGCTGATTTCCAAGGACGAGGTGCGGAACGGATGGATCGGGAGGAAAGCCGCGGAGCTGGTGCTGCGCGAGGGGCGTTGCGTGCTGGTGCTGTCGGACCGGATCGAACAACTCTACCGGATCGAACAACACGCCTTGCGCGCGGGGGTGCCCGCGGAGGCGATCGGGACTTTCGCCGGGCAGCAGGTGACGGGCATTTCCAAGCAACGCGGGCGCAAGGTGGTGGAAGGGGGGGAGGTATCGCGGGAGGCCCGGAAGAGGATCAAAACCGACGAAGGGGTGCGGTTGATATTGGCGACGTTCGGGAGCATGAAGGAGGGGGTGGATATTCCGCGCATAGATGCCGGGATCGAGGCGATGCCGAAATCCACCGCGGTGCAGGCTTGCGGACGCGCCCGCCGATACATGGAAGGGAAGAGGACTCCCGTGTGGTATTCGATTGTGGATACGGGGGTGCCGATGCTAAAAGGATTCGCTTCGGCCCGGAGGAAAGAACTGACCCGGGCGAAGAATGTCACTTTCAAACTCATACCGGACATCGAATGAGATCTAAACTGGAGCAAGCCGCGAGTCGGATCAAAACGGAACAAGCCAAGGTGCCGTATCATCTCGGTCCGGCGTATAAGTCGGCGCGCCGCGCGCGCTATCAGGAGGACGAGGAATATCGCCAGAGGTGCATCGAGACCGCGACGGAACACCGCCGGAAGGTGATGCGGGAGTCGCCGTCGGCGAGGGAATACCGCGATACCGTGACCGGGAACCTGTCCCGCATGGAAGACTTCGGGACGTGGCACGCGATCCGCGTTCAGGTGGGCCGGAAGCCGTCGCATACCAGCGGGGTGACGTTCAGCACGAACCAGATCGCGCGCCTGATCGCAAGACGACCGGAGGCGGTGGCCGGGTGGCAGGACAGGGGGCTGTTCCCCGAGCCCAGGCACGCCGTGCTGGACGAGAACGGGAAGGAGACCGGGCGACGGGTCTATACCGCGGAGGAGGCAAGGAAACTCGCCCTTGCCGCCAAGAAGTGGTTCTACGGGAAGAGCACGCACCTTGCGTCGCAGGGGCCGAAGGCGGTGGCGGAATTCCACGCCGCTTGCTGCTGATCCCGACGGGAACCGCTTTGCATGCTTTGCAAAAATCAACCGACCAAACAGACAACCGATGAACGAGGATGAACCGAACCAAACCCCGGTGCGCTCGCGCCGTGCGCGTGCCGCGGGGGCAGTGAACCGGCACGAGGGTGCCGCGACCGTGGAGACGGAATTGAAAACCCCGGACGTGGAGCGCCCGTCCAAGACCCGCGCGCTCGCCCTTCCGGTCGAGGGTCTGCCGCCCGATCCGGCCTACGTGACGATAGGCGCGGGGTTCATGGAGAATCTCGGTAACTATGAATCGCTGCGGATTTATGCCTCCGTGACCTTGCCGTGCGACAACACGCGGAGCGCCATCGTGAAGGCGAAGGACCGGGCACTCGCCTTGGTCGAGGAGTTCGTGGAAGACGAACGCCGCGCGATGCTCCAGACGAGGAGTTGATGCTCCCCGTTTCTACCTGCTGCCCCCCGCCCTGCCCTGTAACCCCCCGAACCACCCTATACCAGCCCAACTAAAATGCCTGCGAAGAAAGCCGCCAAGAAGACCGCGACGAAACAAGCCAAGGGGAACGACGCGCCCGTCCGTTCCCGCACCGGAGGGGGAGGGGAGCTAGCCCGACTGAGGACGGAGATCAATGCCAAGAAAGGACCGGACACGGTGATGACGGGGAACACCCTGCCGCCCGCGCGACATATCCCGACCGGATCGTTCCTGTTGGACCTTGCCACGATGGGGGGAATTCCGGAGCGGCAGGCGACGATGCTTTATGGTTACGAATCGTCGGGGAAGACCGCGGTGCTGATGCGGAACATTGCCGAGTTCCAGCGAAAATATCCGAAGCAGGTCGCGGTGCTGATCGATGCGGAGCACATGTATGATCCGCTGTGGGCGGCGCAGTTGGGGGTGGACACGTCCCGATTGGAGGTAGCTAGGCCGGAGACCGGGGAGGAGGCGGTGGACGTGTTCATCGCCATGATGGAGTGTCTGGAGGTGGGGTATATTGCGCTGGATTCCGTGCCTACGTGCGTGCCGCAGGTGGTGGTGGAGAGGTCGGCGGAAGACGACACGATGGCTTCCCTTGCCCGGTTGATGGGTAAGTTCTGCTCCAAGGTGTTGACGACGTGGGGTAAGGAGCGCAAGCGGGGGCACTATGTCACGGTGGCGTATATCAACCAGTTCCGGTCCAAGGTGGGGCTGGTGTTCGGGGACCCGCGAACGCTGCCCGGTGGCAGGCAGATCAATCACTTGCCGACGACCAAGATCGAACTCAAGGGGGACGAGGTGATGGGGGAGGACTCGGTGGGAAACAACGTCTCGCTCCACAACAAAATGACATTCAAGGTGACGAAGGCCAAGAACGGCTGTTCGATCCGCTCCGGGGAGGTGATGATGGTCATGTCGCCCGACAACGAGCACGGGATGCCGACGGGGGCTTACGACGATTACAAGACCGTGTTGGTGTATGCGCAACGCTTCGGGCTGTTGACGGGGGCGGGGGCGAACTACCGGTTGGACCTGCTGGGATATGCCAAGATGAAGCTGGGGGACATCGAGCGCGCGCTGCGGCGCGACCAAGGGAAATTCGACCGGCTCAAGGCGTGCATGATCGTCATGCAACGCGTGTCCAAAAACCTGCCGCCCTTGCCGCCCGACAATTTTCTCGTGGGACCGGGAGTGACGGTGCCTGCCGAATTCATTGCCGTCGTGGTGAGGGACCACGAGCGTAAGAAAAACGCCGAATCGCCTCCCGCGCCCGCGGTGGAGGAAGATGACGGCTTCGACGATAGCGACGAAGAGGACGAAGCGGCTTGAACCCCTGACGGGAGGATACTGCCGTGCCTGAGAGAGACATTCCCTTGTCGCAGCTATTCGAGCTGGTGGAGAAGCCCAAGAAGGGTATTTGCGTGGTCAAATACTGCCGGAAGAAGCGTGCGGTCACGAGCACACTGTGCGCGATGCACAAGATGCATGCGTTCCGGATGCGCAACCCGTTGCTGGCGACCTACCTCCGGTTGCGGGACGGGGCCAAGCGCCGGGGGCTGGAGTTCGGATTGACGCGCGAACAGTTCCGCGAGCTGTGCGAGATCACCGGGTATCTGGAGGGGAAAGGAACGAGCCCGTTGTCCATGACGCTCGACCGGATCGATGCGCGGAGGGGATATGTGCCGGGAAACTTGCAGGTGATGACGTTGCGGGACAACGTGGCGAAGGGGAACCGGGAGAGGGAAATCACGTTCCGGGACGGGATACGGATTCCGTGGACGGAGATTTCGGTGCAGGCCGAACTGTTCAATGCCCGGGAAGTCGAACGGAGGAAAAGCTACGTGGTGTATTTCCGGGGGGAGGAGCGAACCGCCCCGCCCTTGCCTGACATGCAGGGGAGACATTGGCTGGACGATGATGCCGGTGATGATACAGGGAACGAACCGTTTTGAAGCTATGAACGAGGATTACCGATCGAGACGTGGACTGGCCGTGCCGAAAAGGGAGCGCGGGGTGAAAACGGTGTCGCATGTGCGGGCACCGAAGCAGGAGAGGGCAATGGCCGAGAGGCTGGGGGGCAGGTGCACGCCCGCCAGCGGATCGCGGGACGTGAAGGGGGACGTGAGGGTGGAGGGGGTGCTGCGTCTGGAATGCAAGAACACGACCAAGCAATCGTTCTCGGTGACGCGGGAGATGATCGAGAAGATCGAGCAAGCCGCGATCAACGCCGGGGAATTGCCCGCGGTGCAGATAGACTTCATCGACGCGCGCGGAAACGTGGAGGCCAGTGTGGCGGTGGTGCCGTGCTGGGTGCTGGACTCGCTGGCACAGGGAAGGGGGGAGGGATGAGTCTTGCCCGCCGCGTGTTGCAGACGATGCGGGAACCCCGGAATCCCGGGCCGCAGAGCGTTCCGGTGCGCTCGCGCCGTCCTGTTTTGCAAACCGTGCAAACCGAGAGTCCCGCCGCCGGAACGGAAGAGGAGGAGGAGGACGAGCCGTGCGTGACGGCGGGATGGGACGTGGAGCAGGCGTTCGTGACCCGCGCCGCCCTTGTGATGGACCGACAGGGGGAGGAGTCCCGGACGGGTAGCGAGCTAATCCACCTGTCTTCCATGCTGGCGAAAGACTGGTGCCCGAGGAGACACGTGTTGGCGGCGCGACACGGGGAACGCCAACTCAAGAGGGTGATGGCTCAGGACCGGATCGTGTGGGAGATGGGACGGGCGGCGGAAAGGCACCTGCGGAACCAGTTCATCGCGTCGCACGGGAGGACTCGGGTGGTGGGCAGATGGCAATGTGCGTGCGAGGCGCTCAAGGTGGACGGAAGGGGGCTGTCTGCCGCCGCCTTGCGTTCGGGCAGGCATCGCTGCGCACGTTGCAACGGGAACCCGATACACTACGGGGAGCTTCCGGTGACGGGGGACAACCTGACGGGTTCCCCGGACTTGCAATTCATTGAGGGTGCCTCGGTGGGGCGGCACGTCACCGAGATCAAATCGATCAACAAGCGGGAATACGACCTGCTGACGGGTCCGCTGCCGGTGCACGTGCTCCAGTTGTCGGGCTATGTGCTGATGCTGCGGGCGGCGGGGGTGGTGGTCGATACAGCCCGGGTGGCGTATGTCTGCAAGGACTACGTGCCGCCGGGAACCAGTCCCTACAAGGAGTATGTGGTGATGCGACCGGGGCTGGAGTTGCCCGCCGCGCAACGGGCCGGGATCGGGCTGATCCAAGAGCAGGCGTCCGCGCTGGGAGCCACGCTCAGGAACTCGGGGCCTTTGCCGCCCCGGCTGACCAAGTGCACGGCTCCGACCGCGACGGCGGCGAAGGGGTGCAGCCAGTGCGCGCTGTGCTTTTCCTTGGACTGAGGCCGGGGACATGCTAGGGCTACCGGAGCAACCGATGAACAGCCAACCAGTGAGGAGCAGGAGATCGCCGCGGGGGATAAAAACGATGGGCATAGACCCGTCCTTGAACGGCACCGCGGTGGTGGCGTGGCAGAAGGAGCTTGACCCGGAACTCTACGGACCCGCGGGGGCGGTGCTGGAGATGCATCTGACTCCCAAGCTCACGGGCATGGAGAGACTGGTGTGGCTGAGGGAGCAAATGCTCGCCATTATCGAGGGGGCGAGACCGGACGTGATCGTGCTTGAGGACTATGCGCTGGGGATAAGGGGGAAGGGACTGATCGGGTCGCTGGAGTTCGGCGGGGTGCTCAGGTTGCTGTTGCACGAATGGTCCCGGATGAGGAACGTTCCGGTGTGGAAGATACCCCCGGCCAACCTTAAACAATTCACGACGGGGAAAGGGAATGCGGATAAGCCGCAGATGGTGATGGCGTGCTATAAGCGATGGAGCTACGATCCGTTGGGGTCGAGTCACGATTTGGCCGACGCCTATGCGCTGGCGCGGGTGGGACACGCGCTGGTCGATCCCTCCGTGAAAACAACACAGGTGGAACGCTCCGCGCTGTCAAAGGCGGTGCGTCTCGTGTAACTGCCCGTATCCCTGAAATTAGGCGATAGGGGGGAATTTTCCTCGGTTAAGAATCAACGAGTTATACCGGTTTCTGCAAAGATTTGCTGCAAACTTTGCAAAATCGACTTGCTAAACGATACCCGGTGCCGCATGCTGTCCCCCGTCAACCGAAACCGCCAATGAAAACCGATCCTGATACTTCCACGTTGTCTATCGCTGCCGACAAGTTCCGTTTGTTCGATTTCACCGATCCGGACAACAAAACCCTCCGCACCTACGCAACCCGCGAGCGACTGAATACCGCAATCGATCGTCTTGCGTCCGGTTTGTTGCAATCCTTTCGCTCCAGCGTGACGCTGGTGCCGCTGTGCACGCCTGCCGGTCGCCATACCGCGCTGTTTATCCTTCGTTCTGACACCGCCCACTTGACTACGTTTTTCGTGAATCGCGGATTCGCGGTCTATGTGGGAGGCTGATCCTTGTCCCCCGTCCGCCCCGGAACTTTTTGCAAACTGTGCATTGCGTTCCGGGGCGGGAGGGAGCCAAGCTCCGCTCCGCAACAAAAACAACCGACCAAAAACAGAGAAATGAAAGCAACTGCCAAGCCTAGCCAACAGATCGAAAATGGCACCGAGGTGGAATTCAAGGGGTATTCGGAACCGGTGGACAAGCCGGTGCTGACCGCCGGAGAACGCGTGTTCATCGTGGGCTTCAACGAGGACGAGGCCACCTATAACGTCGCCAAGACCGCCCGCGGGGCGGGGGTGGAATCCCTGCTCCCGAGCGAATTCGTGGTGATGGGGGCCAAACCCTCCGTGGTGGCCAAGAAAGCCGCGAAGAAAGCGGCGAAGAAAGCCGCCAAGGTCGCGACCCCGGAAACCGAGACGGAGGAGACCGAGGAACATGAACCGCCCGTGGTCGTGGACGGAACCAAGGAATCCGCCGCCCCTTCCGCGAAGCCCGCGGCCAAGAAAGTCGCTGCCAAGAAGGCGGCGAAGAAAGCCGCGAAAAAGGCGGAAACGGTCCCGGTCGTGTTCCAGCCCGTGAAACTGTCCGCCGCCATGAAGGCGGAGGTGGAAGCGGCCAAGGGGAATCTGGTTCAGGCGGCGAAACGCTGCTGCGCCAAGAGCGATGTCATGGACTTCACCCTAGGGGGTTTGCTTGCCAAGATCTATGATGACAAGCTCCACGAGGAGGTGAAGGATGAGGCAGGGAACCAGATGTATGAGGGTTCCAGCGGCTTCGGGGCGTTCTGCGAGGTGTTCATCGGGTGCGGGGGCCGCAAGGCGTTCTACCTGATCGATACGTTCCGCACCTGCCAGCGCCTGAAGATCACGGAGAAAATGGTGGAGGGAATCGGCTGGTCGAAGCTGAAAGAGGCCCTCCGCGCCTTGACCGAGGAAAACGTCAACGAAATCCTGACGCTCGCCCGGTCCACCCCGTATGACCAGTTCCGCACGGCCATGCGCCAGCGGATCGTGGACGCGGGGGACAATGCACACGGGAACCGCAATACCGTGGTGCTCACGTCGATGCGCTTCGCCTTCCACGCCGACAAGGCCGAGGTCGTGAAGGCCGCACTTGACAAGGCCAAGGCGTCGCTCGGCCTCAAGGGGGACGACGTGAAGACGAACTCCGATGCATTCGCGCACATTGTCAGCGAATGGTATCAGATCGCAGAGTAAACCTCGACTCGGGGCGGAGCAGCCGCCATCCTTTAACCGGGATGTCGGCCTCCGCCCGCCCTTTCTTTCCAACCGCTGCCAACCATGCCTGCCAAACGCATCGCCAAGAAAACCGCCGCACGGGAGGTCCAGCCCGATGCACCGACGGACGCTCCTTTGCAGGAGCGCAAGCTGGGGGACACCTACCGTCACGCGGGGTATACCTACCACAAGATGGACCGGGAGGGGGACGTTGCAATGTATGCCGCTGTCCGCCCCGGGGAATCCGCCCCGTTCGCATATGAGGTGTTCATCGTCCAGCACAACCCCGGGGGCTCTATTGCACGGAAAAACCCCAAGCCCGACGAGTCTCCGTATTCCGTGATCGCTCCCGGGGAGAATCCACCCGCCGGGTCGAAATGGGGAATCCTAGGGTGGACGTTCATGGCGTGCGAACTCGATCGTGCCCGGGCACGCTATCAGGCCCTGCTGATCGAAAAGGGCGTGCGCAAATCGGTCCCCGTGCGCTCGCGCCGTCCGGCGTGAACGGGAGGGAATAAAACCGCACGCCCTCCCTTGCTATGGACAGGATCGTGGTGCATACCGACGGCGCATGCTGGCCGAACAACGGGAGAGGAACGGGAGGCTGGGCCTTCGTGGCGGAGTGGGGTGTCCGCCGGGTGACGCGGCACGGGTTTGAACGTCCCTCGACTAACAACCGCATGGAGCTGATGGCGGTGGTGCGCGCGCTCCAATACGTCAGGCTCACGGCGCACCCGCTGGTGGTCCGCACGGACAGCATGTATGTGTTCAACGCGTTGACGGCATGGGGTGCCCGCTGGAGACGTTTCGGCTGGAGAACCTCCGCCGGGGAGCCTGTCAAGAATCGTGAATTGATTGAACCCGCCCTTGCGCTGATCGAACGCCACCGCACTGTCCGACAAATCGATTTGGAGTGGGTCAAGGGGCATGCGGGGGACAAGGGAAACGAACATGCCGACCGTCTTTCGGTGATTGCCCGGCAGCAGTGCACCACCACGTGGACGGAGAATTGCGCGAGGGTGGACGTGGGCTGATTTCTTGCATAACGAAACCCGATGCTCTAACCTGTCACGCACATCACCTGAACCGATATGAAGCGAACCGAATACAAGGCATTGGTCGAACGCATGATGAGGGAGAACCCCCGGATCACGTTGGACGAGGCGGAACACTTGGCCCGCACGCCGTTCCAGCGCGTGGTGACGGGGGTGTTTGAATACCTGCTCATGATCGTCGTATTTGCGGCGCTGGCGTGGGGGTATGCGCTCTTGTTCATTGCAACCTCCGCGCCTTGACACTCCGATGCTATTGGAAAAGGGAAAGACGGAACTTGCTTCCGACGGATCGCTGATCGCGAGTGAGGAGGACCGGGACGAATTGATGAGGCTGGCCGACAGGCTGAAACAGATGCTGGATACCTCGAACAGCACGCCCCTTGCCGCGGAACTGGCCTCGACGTTGACACAGGGGCCGGTGGGAACGTGGGTCCGGCATCCGCTGTGCGTGACGCTCTACATTCCCGGGATGGAACCGATGCTGAACGCCCGGCTTGAGAACGTGCGGGAACTGGTGGACGGTTATTGGGCGAAGGGCAGATGGTCCAATTACGTGTATGCCCATGAACGTCCGTTCCGATTGACCGCCCTGTTGCGGGTGATCCATGACGGATCGCCGAAGGACAGGGAATTGTGGGAGCTGCTGTCGTGGACGTGGAGGGATTCGGAGCATCCGTGGGTCAACCGCCGGATGTGGGAAACGCTTTGGACGATGGATCGTCCGGGAATCCAGTTCGCGACCGCTTACCGTGACCGCAAGGAACTGGCCCGTTTGCACGCTTTGCAAAAGGTGACGGTTTACCGGGGAACCCCGGGGTCGAAGGGCCGGAAGGGGATTTCATGGACGCTGGACAAGGAGCGCGCGAGGTGGTTTTCCCTGCGCTTCGCCACGGCCAAGGAACGTCCGAGGGTGTGGACTCTGGAGGTGCCCGGGGAGATGATCCTTGCCTATCTGACCGACCGGAACGAGGACGAGGTGGTGATCGATCCCCGGTATCTGAACGGGATTCATTCCCGGAAATTCAAGGAGGCGGGAGATGAATAGCAACGTGTATATCGATACCCGCTATGCGGTCCGCAGGGGGGCATGGTGGATGCTGGTAAGGGTGCGCGGAACCTGCGTGCTTCGCGCGATACACCGCACGGAGGCCGACGCATGGGAGGTGTGGGACTTGGAGATTCCGCTGAATGATAGAGACCGGGAATATTCGAGCGCACGCCTGTCCGTGCTGGACGACGTGCATGCGGGGGATGTCACGGTGGCATTCGAGGCAACCCTTTCGTGCCGGTTTGAAATCATAACGGGGGTCAACTTGCGGATGCGCCTGACCCCCCGTGAAACGATACGGGTGCACGTGCTTATGCCTGTGATCGAGACTGTCCGGCAGGAGGGTAGGAGAAAGGAATTTGCTAAGGCAATGCTCTCGCCCCGGGAATCTCCGCGCGCGCTCGTGGAGGAGCATTGGACGGTCAAGCTGAACTTTCTGGCGTCTTACCCCCACGAACGCAGGCTTTCGACTCATGACAGCGGGGTTGCGAGGGAGACACTCGGAGAGCTGACGGAAGCCGATGCCCGGTTGAGCTGGGTGTGCCATGCGCTGCCCAGCATTGATCCGGACAAGCTGCTCGTGGATCTGGACGGGAGCGCGGAGAGGGAACGACTCAGGGTTCAGGCCGAACATGATCGTCAGGTCGAGGAGGCGTTCCGGGCCTCCCTGTCCGAATCCCGCCGGAGGGAAATCCGTCTCTGACTCGTGTAACCGCCGCTAGGGGAGAATTCTGGGTAATCCCCGGAATTTTTTGTTTTTGCGTATCAACGAGTTACGACGGAAATCCGGTAAATTCGTGCAAACTTTGCAAAATCGACTTGCTAAACAATACCCGGTGCCGCATGCTGTCCCCCGTCAACCGACAACGCCACAATGACCGTCGCCCTTTCCACTGCCGATATGATCGACGCGCTGATTGCCGCCGCCCGTGATCGCGTCGCCGCCGCCCCGGAACACTTCACTGCTCACTACGTGGAGAATTACACCGCCGTGCTCCGCCAGAGGACGGAGCGGGAGGTGCAGGGCGAATACGCATGGGTGTTTTGCGCCAGCTACGATGCCCCGGCTAGAATCCGTTTCGCGGTGTCGGGGGAGCACACGTTCGGTTACGTGCTTCCGCACCAGCCCGATACGCTGCATATTCTCGCATCCAAGCCGCAGAAGGGTGCGACGTTCGGACCGTTTGACGGGAGCTGTCCGCTAGGGGACTCCCGCCATGCCACGCTCGCCGACTTCGAGGACTATCGCGTGGTGTCCACCGGTTACGCGGCTGATTCTGCCCGCTACGAGTTTCCGACCGCCTGATTTTTGCACACTGTTCAAAACCGCCAAACCGCCATGACCGCCAACGTCGAAACCTACACTATCCGCAACCCGAAAAACGGGGAATCCATCGAGTCCGCGTTCCAGACCGATCCGCAGGCCGCTCGTGCGCTGATCGCCCGTCTCGACCGTCTGAATCCCCGCAACCGCGCTTTCGCGGAGGACCTGATCCGTGCGGAGGAACGCTCCACGGGATCGCGCCCGCTGTCCCCGTCGCAATCGTTCTGGTTGCACAAGCTCGCGATGCCGGAGGCTGCCCGCCCCGCGCCGGAGCCTGCGGCGATCATCCCGCTCGCCCCGCTGAACGCGCTGTTTTCCCGCGTGGGGCAGAAGCTCAAGCGTCCCGCCGTCGTGCTCGCCCTTCCATCCGGGGGAGAGATGAAGGTGTCGCTCGCGGGCAGCAGCTCCCGCTACCCGGGCCAGCTCATGGTGGCATCGCCCGAATTCGGGGGTGCCTACTACGGCAGGGTGGACGGGGAAGGCAGATTCTTCCCGGGGCGCTCCGCCGATGCGGAATCGCTCGGGCTGTTGGAACGCTTCGCTGCTGATCCGCTCAAGGTGGCCGCGGAGCACGGGCACCTGACGGGCCGCTGCTGTTTTTGCAACCGTGCCTTGTCCGATGACAAATCGACCGCCCTTGGCTACGGGCCGGTGTGCGCGAAAAAATGGAACCTCGAACACTCCGCCGCTGCCGCTCGCCGCGCCTGATCTTCCAGCCCCTCTGAAACCATGAGCTATCTGCAAACCATTCTGGACCTGATCCGTTCGGGTGCCGTTGACGAATTTCTGGACCTGATCGGAAGGGACGTGCTGGACCGGAAGAAATACACCGCGCGCCAACGCACCTTGCCTCAGACGCTGGAGGAATTCCCTGTGGGGTGCACCGTCCGGTTCAAGCCCTCGGTCCGTCCGCGCTACCTTGCCGGGCATACGGCTACGGTGACGGGTCACGATGGTGCCCGCAAGGTCCGCCTTGCCCCGATCGCAATGGGTCGGTTCGAGGGAAGGGGGGAGGTGCGTTGTCCGGTGAACCTGATCGAACGGCTGACACCGCTTGAGCCCGCGCCGCAACCGCAGGCGCAGAACGCCCCGGTCCGCTCGCGCAAACCCGCCCCGGGCGCACGGAGGAAAATCCGTCTCGACTGATTCCCGCCATGCCCGCCCTTCTAGCCACCGCCGTGTCGTGCGGTTACACCCTGACGTTGATCGCCCTTTTCTGGAACTGACGCCATGCATTACCGCCCCACTCAACTAGACCTTGCGGAATCCGGACGACGCCGCGCCGCGCGTGCTGCACATGCGCTCGCGTTCATGATCGATTCACCGCAACGTCCGACACGTGCCGAACTCGCCCGCCTGCGGGAGAAACGCCCCGCCGTGTGGAATCGCTTCCCTGAATCCCGCTGCATTGACGCGGAAGGAGACTAAACCAATCATGAATATCGAGATCATAGACCATGCCAGCCTCGCCATCATTGCCACGGTAACAGGATACGACCGTCCGTGTGCGGGGGAGCGAATCATCCTGCACCGTGACGCGCCGCAAGAGGGGCAGCTAACCTGCGAACAGTTTCGCGTGGTCGAGGTGCGACACCGCTACCGGGACCTGTCTTTGAGCAACTTCCCGGTGGAGGTGGTGGTGGAACCCATCCAACCCGAACAGTAACCTTTACCCCCGGACAACAGGGTCCCCGCCTGCCGCGCCATCCCCCCGGAGCGCGATGCCGGGCGGGGACTTGCATTTTTCAGGCCCTGCTCCAATTTCATACCGCTATGAACAATCAGCCAGTTAGAAGCCGCCGCCGTCCCGCGGAACACCCTCCGGAAACGCACCAGACCGGGCCTGTGCGCTCGCGTCGCGCGACTGCCGTTGCCACATCCCCGCCGATTCCCGATCCGCCGGAGCGGCTCGTGGAGGCTCCCGTGCGCTCCCGCCGATCGCCCTTGCCCGACGATGATCGTTGTTTGGGCACGGGGAGACATTCCTACGCCGCCGAGAATATGGAAACGGGGGTGATGGTCATGTCCTATGTCGATTCCACCCGCGCGGATTACACGCTGGGGGATTTGCGGCGCGAGCGTTCGGCGAGGGGTTGCAGGATCAGGACGGTCGCCACCTATTCGTTTGCCGGGGACGGGAAGCGGACGCTGTGGCACGACATCAAACCGGAGGATTCGGTCAAATGGCAGGAGCACCTGACTTGGTGCCTGAGCCGTTTTCCGTCGCCGCCGCAGACTTCGGAACGCTCAAAACTTGCGTAACAAAACCCGGCATGACATGCTTCCATCCTAGCGACAAACCACCGCGACAAGATGGAAGCACTCGATTTGGCACAATGCAATGCACGATACGGAGCCCCCGCCGGAATGGAGGACAGGGTCAGGACCCTGCCGCTTTACCGTTCCGACGTGGGGACCACTTCTTTTTTCCAGCCGACGCCGGAGGAACTGGAGAGGTTGAACGCGGGGGGTATCATCTCGCTGACGCAGATGAGCACGGTGGTGTTCCCGTTCCACCTGTCGGTGGCGGGGATGTGCTCCGCGGAGGAGGCCCGTGCCCATTATGACGTGCCGGGAGGGCCGGAGTGGCCGTTCGGTGACGACGGGCGACCGGTGGCGGTGAACGCGGGAATCAATGCATCGAACCGGGATCAGGTGTTCGTGGACCCGGCATCGATCGCGCAACGGCTGCCGAGGACGACGCACCCGGATAGCGACGGATTCTGGTGGGTGCGGGAGCACGGGGGTAGCTGGAGCCTCGCGCGCCTAGGCCAATCGGAAGGGGTGGTCGGGGTGGACCTTTACGTCCCGGTCATCGCCCGGGAACTGGATGACGTGACGGGGGAGGGGTGGGAGTGGATGCCCGCACTCATGCCTAGTCCCGGAGAGGCCACAGATAAACGAATCTGCCCTTGCCCGCGGTGTGTTAGTAAGAGGGATGCGAACACTCCCGGGGAAATGCAGGTGGAGCAGTTCGATCCGGCTCCGGTGCAACCGCCGGAAGAATCACCGGCCATCCCCCTGCAACTGTCTTCGATTGTGCCGCTGGGGCTGTTCGAGGACCTGCTGAACACGGGGAATATTTCCCGGTGGCACCGGTTCGGTTCCCTGTTGCGCCATGCGCCGTTCAGGACAGCGGGTGCGCTGGACGACGACGTGTCGGACGTGTTGGCCAGTTCGACCTTGGCTCGGTCGATTGCATTCCGGCTGGAGAATGTCAATGATCCCCGGACCAAGGAGCTGATGGAGATCCCGCACGGGGAACTTATCCGCGACCTGATGCTGGCGTTCATCCGGGACGTGAACGCCGCCCGCGATCCCGGGCATCCGGAGAGAGCACCACGTAGCCAGCGTCACGCGACGTGGAACGACTACGTGAGTGTGACGCTCGTGGTCTGCGGATTGCTTCTGGTGGGTATTTCGTTTTTTGCCGATTCCCCGGTGGGTGCCGTGCTGCGCGTGACGTGTGGATTGGCGGCAATGGCCCTCGGGGTGATGCAGATCCGCGATAGCGCGATGCGCGGCTTGGCCGGTGACGTGAACCGGATGCTGAACCGGATGGAAGAGAGCAACAAACTAAACGCCCGCAGCGGCCCGGAGCAGGACCCGGACTGACTGCGTGCACCCTCCCGCAACCGATCCACCTTTTGCACACTTTGCATAATCCTATGGTTGACGAACCGTATAAAATCATGTTCAAGCGGATGCCCGAACAAGCGCACGGGAAGACGTGGCTGGTGCAATATGGGGAGGCCGGGAAGGGGCAGGCCATTGTTGCGTTCCAAGGCCCTAGGGCCACGTGCGCCGAGGCGCTACTCATTGCCGCGTTGCTCATGCATGACACGCTGCCGGAACCGGGAATCGACCTGCATTTCTACGGGGAGCCCCCGGAGATTCTCCATCATCCCAAGGCGAAGAAGATCTTCGCCCGAATGGAGAAGGAATGGAAGGAAACGCAAAAAGACCGATGAACGGGGAGCAATGGCTGTTCGAGGTGCACCAGGACCTGCCCTTGACTGGGACTGGTAGGGTCCGGGCCTACACGGGGAACGTGATCGAGGAGGTCGCGTGCGCGTGCCTGCGCTGGGAACGGCAGCGGATCGACGGGAACCGCAAGGTGTGCGTGGACGCCGTGGACCGTGACAAGCAACCGGTGGAGATCAAAGCGGTGTCCATGTCGAAAGGTGTCCCGGCTTCGGTGATCTACGATTTCCGCATCCGCAAGGAGCTGGAGGCATATCCGGACATGGACTATGCGTTCGTGCTGCACCGGGCGAAGCAGGCCGGGTCGTTGCGCAAGCTGCGGGAAATGATCGCGTCGCAACCGCTGGAGGTGATCCGGGTGAGGGCGTGGATCGTGTGGCAGATGCTGGAACACCTGCCCTTGCGGAAAATAGTCCGGGAAGCCCCGGTAAAGGGGGAGAGAACCGGATACAAGAGGACGGGTTACCGGGAGGGATACCGGTGTCTGGACGTGCGCGAATTTCTCAAGAACCTGTCACCGTGGGAATATACCGGAGGGGTGACGCTACAGGGATTGGAATATACGGCCAGAATCGCCCGGCACGGGACAGCCTTGTCGGAACCGCTCCGCAGCCGTGTCCGCCGGGAGGCACAAAACATTGCACGAATTACACGCTAACATGAATCCGGTAATACCTTCGTTCAACCTTGCGCCCGGTGCCCGGATGATGATTAACGGCCAGATGTGCGTGTTACAGGAATACACGATCCAGAGGGACGGGGGGAGGGCCAGTGACTTTGACACGCTGGAGCTTAGATTCGTGATGCTGAGTGAGCCTGTCGCCGCGCCGTCCCGTGTGACCGAGACCGGTAGGATAAGTGTCGAATGTGACCTTTCTGCTTGGGAACAGGCAATGGCCGAGAGGCTGGCCGGAGCATCAAGGGTCCCGTCCGCCGCTGAACCCGCAAGATACGTGCCGGGGTTCCGTTATTTCCGGGACGAGATCGACGGGGAAGAATTCAAGATGCCTCCGGACGGCGGCTTGGGGTATCGGAGCGAGCCGGGCGGGTGGTGGATTGCTTCTGCCGTGATGCGTATAGACAATTTCAGGGACGGAAAAAGATACTGGAGCAATGGAGGGATGCAGCAGGTGACGAGCTGCCCTGAATTTTTTCCCTTGGAATCGCCCGGACCGGACAAGCCCAAAGACCCGTTGCCCGTGTCGCCGAAGAGGGTCATCCGCTTGGATTGACACCGGAAGGATTTTGCAAACCTTGCAAAACCGGTTTTTGTTTTGCTCAAAACTTGAGCATGCCCTGCGGGTATGCCATGCTGACGACATGCCGCCGCTGCCATCCCCCGCCGAATTCCCCTATCTGTGCTCCGATTTGGTCGCATGGGAGAAGCTCGGTTCCAGCTATGAAGTAATCCGCGTCTTCGCGGTTGTTACGAGGCTGTGCAGGGATATGACGGATGACATGCAAACACCGGCGGGATGGACCGGTTGGCACCAAATGGTCACGGCCCTATGGACAGGAGGACGAACACCCTTGTTGTCCAAGTTGGCCGATATAGGCCGAGCATCCGGTCCGTGGGAGATGAACGTCAGGCTGCTACGCGAATTGGGGACTCCTCGAATGGTGGCAGTAGCCGGGTCTTCCCCCGAGATGGGTCTAGGGCGGGCGTATTCGCGTCGAATCGATCTTGAAAGCGGCTGGCGCAGACTCGGATATTCTCCGGTTGATGAGGTCACGGGGCCGGTGATGGAAGTGATCCGGGAGTTGCAGGAGTTGGAATGGGATCTGATCAAAGACTCGACCTATACCGCGCTGCACGACATGTCGTGGAATGCCATCGATACTCTCTGGCATCGGTATTCGGACCAATACGCCGGAGCGTGGATTCAGGTATCCCGGACGACGAAGCGCCAGCCCGTGCCCGCCGTCGATCCGTTGCAGCGCCGCCGCATCATCCGTCTCGACTGACCCGACCCATGAACTACTCCGTTGCACCTACCCCCGGAATGGAACGCTTGCGCGAATTCATCTTTCGCGCGTTGACGCTGATGCACGCCGCCGCCCTTGAGCATCCGGAGATGGCACCGGAAGACATGGACGACCTGCTGGTAGGTCGCCTGATCGTGCGCGAATGCGGGGAATGTGTCGCGTGCTGCGTCTATCCGTCGATTTCCGGGGAATCGGTCGATGCCACCCCGGAGGTCCCGGCGAAGGCCGCGGGGGTGAAGTGCGTGCATTGCACGAACACGGGGTGCGGGATATACGCCCGCCGCCCGAAGGTGTGCAAGGGGTATGCCTGCCTTTACTCGATGGGGGTGGTGGACGAGCGACCCGACAAGGCACTGGTGGCATGGACCTTGCAACCGGACATGAACCGCCCGATCGATGCCGACGGGGTGCCGCAAATGCTCCTTGTGGGACATTGCGATGACATCGACGAGGTGCTGGACGATGCGCGCAACCGGCAGGTGGTGCGGGACGCGCTGGTGCAGCCTTCCGTCGCTGCGGTGACGCTCAGGAGTGCACGCGTGGCCGTGGCGTTCATGCCCGACGGGAAGGTGATGCAGGTGGAGGTAAACCAAGCGGACGCGCTGAAATCCGCCCTCGTGCTCGAAACGGCCAAGGAAAGCAAGGACTGGCGGCATCCGTTCGATTGCCCCGCTTTTTTGAACACTTTGCAAAAACATACCGACTGATGAATCCCCTGACTTACGAAATGCTGCGACGATTGGTGCCGACACACTTCGCGGCCAAGGTGTTTTTCGAGACCGGAACCTACCGGGGCCAAACGATCCGCAACCTAGGGGCGGTGTTCAGCCGGTTCTATTCGGTGGACTTGGACACGTCCCTGCGGAGGGGACACTTCCCGGGAAACGTGACGTTTTTCGAGGGGGATTCGGTGGAGGTCTTGCGCGCGCAATTGCCCGTGCTCGCCCGGTCATACAAGAACATAGTGTTCTATCTGGACGCGCACTGGTCCTGCGGAGACACGGCGAAGGGCGAGGTGGAGGTGCCGTTGCTGGGGGAACTTGCCGCGATCCGGGACACTTGGCCGTGGCATGCCGCGATCGTCGTGGACGACCTGCGCTTGTTCGGGAAGGGGCCGCATGACAAGAGCGAACGGGTGGATTGGTCGCAAATCTCGCTGGCCGCGGTGACGGGACTGATGGAACCCCGATTGCGCTCCTTGCACGTGCACCGGGAGGATGACAAGGTGGTGGTCTCGATCTGAACGGTCATGGGATACATACCTCCAGCACCGCCCCTGCGGGTCCGTCTCTGGTCGGAAGACTACGGCGAGGGTATTTGCGGCTGGTGCCGCGATCTGGACTTCATGGTCCTGATTGAACCCGACTGCGCGGTGTGCCTGAAATGCTACTGCAAGGCGGTGCATATGCCGCGGAGGAGGAAGCGGGGCTGGTGGCGGAAGCCGAGGCTGGAGGACATCGTGAATGAATACGTGGAACTTTGCGAATTCGCGCTGCGCTATGATCCGCTGGAGGCGATGGTTCGGATCAATCACCCTCCCGATGACGAATTGCGCATACCGCAACCCATGCCGGGAACCCGTTGAAACAAGAAACTCACGCCATGAACGAAAACAACACACCGCCCTTGCAGGGCGTAGGTATCATCCTGATGGACATGGGGAGGACGGGCTTGTGGCTATCGCTGCGCCGCAACCGTGCCAAGGAATGGTTCGGGTATCTCCAGACACCGGGCGGACGGGTAGAGCCCGGGGAGAGCCATTGGGAAGCCGCTTATCGCGAGCTGAAGGAGGAAACGGGCTTGGTCGTGCGGGAAGCCCGCGCCATCACCGGGTGCGTGGAATGGGTCCAGCCTAGGAGCCGGGAACACTATCGGTCCACGCACTACGTGGGGTTCACCGCACGTGTGCCTAACCGGGAAGACGCGGGGCATGGTCCGTGGCGTTTTCAGCCGTTCTCGACCGTATGGGAAATGGACTATCCGTTGCTTCCGGCCATCGAGCACGCGCTGCACCGGTATGCGCGGGGTCACGACGCACCGCGAACGCTCGCACCCTGCCCTTGGGCCGCACCTTGGTGGGAGGACAACGCGCTCTTGACGCCGGAACAAACCGCACTGTGAACCGACGATGACAAGACCGAAATTGGCACTGCGGGTGGGTGCGACATATGAGTGCCGCGACGGCGGGACCGCCCGGGTGATATGCGTGGACATGGCGGGTGCCTCTCCGCGATACTGCATCGCGTTGAAGGCGGTCCGCGACAAGAACGGGGACGTGACGGAGCATGTGTTTCACTATGCGCCCGATGGCACTACCGGGGATATCGAACAGGCGCGCGATCTGATCCGGGAGATAGAGCCGGTATCGCCGTTCCCGGGATCGAACCGGAGGGTGCGGCTGGGATTGGACGAAGGGCTCATGCAACCGCCCCCGCAGGAAGGTAGCAGGGAGGCGATGGTGGTGCATTTCCGCGGGCTCGGGTGGCAGGAAATCCGCTTGCCTTCCGAAAGGGTCGTGTGGGTGAGCACGGAGGAGCAGGTTTTCACGGAATCCAAAATGTGGGAGGTTTACCGGGAATTTCTGGCTCGGCAGAGACCGGAGCCGCAGGTCCGGGACAAGACACCCCCGGCTCATCGGGTGGAAAGGTTCAGTGCGGCGCAGACACTTCCGACGGACTGGACAATGGTTTTAATTGATATGCATTTGGGCAGGCGTATCCGTGTCATTAACCGTTCTCGTAATGGGTGGGGCACCGTATGGGTGTTTGATGCGATGATTTCGCGCCCGGACGGGGACTGGGACCATCATCTGATCGAGGAAAGGAGCAGCGAAGAGGCAATGGCGTTCGCCCGGGCGCTGATTAAAACCCAGGTGCTTAAGGAATTGATAGGGGTGGCGGACGCTTTGGACGCGGAGGCAGAGCCGGATTCCGTCGCTTTGCCGCAGGCGACGACAACGTTGGGACGGAACGAGGCGCTCCCCTTTAACGGAGTGTCGGTTCACGGGCAAACTTACCGGGGCATTCGCTTCGTGGTGTCCCTGCGTGATTCGGTGAGTTGCCCAGCCGGAGGACATGATGTGCTTATCCGCCGCCGGGAGGCGGATGATTGGCATTATTACGCTTTGGAGTATGCGTCCCGACATTACGCGATCGGTCAGGCTCTGCGGATAATCCGGGAATCGCCGCTGTGGCGCTTCGAGTGTGACGTGGAATGGCCGACCGGGGAGGACTATGGTGATGGGGACGGGGATGATGACGGCTACAATCCTTTTTGATCCGGCGACAGTGCTTGCGTGCGCCGCAATGCCCGGGTAGAAGCAGCGGAGACTCATGCCACGCGTCCGAAATACCCCGCCTGCCGCTGATCCCGCGGTGCAGAACATTGCCGCGATCCGCCTTGAGCGGAAGGCACTGGAGGACCTGATCCCGCATCCACGCAACCCGCGGGTGCACCCGGAACCGGGAACGCCGCAATGGAATGCGTTGCAGGCGTCGCTGGCGCACGATTATTTCGACCCGATGGTATGGAACGAGCGGAACGGGAAACTGGTCTCGGGACATTTCCGCAAGAAGGTGATGCGGCACAACGGGGTGACGCACGCGGACGTGGTAGTGGTGAGCTATGACGAACCGACACACCTTGCCCGGATGATCGCGGCGAACAAGGCGGCGGGGGAGGATGACGAGGACGCGCTGCGGGTGCTGTTCTCGGAACTGCGCGAGGAGGACGGGGGAATGCTCGCCCTTACCGCGTATGACGAGACCGAGCTGGCCAACCTGTTCCCCGATCTGGAGGACGAGCAGGACGAGGAGGACACGGGGGATTCGCAGGAAGCACAGATTTCGCCCGTGGGGACGAACGAGTTCAGGCAGAATATCGAGGCGATCCATGCGCCCGCGATTCCGGTGGCGAGGGGGGAGTTGTGGCAGTGCGGGGAGCACCTGATCGCGTGCATCGACCCGGTGCGGGAGGGCTACCGCATCGCGCCCTTGCTCGATGAAACGCGCTGGCTGTTCATTGCGCCCGACCCGTTCTGTCTGGTGGGATGGGTATACGAGGACTCGTATGCGCTGATTCTCCAGCCGAACGCGGTGGTGGCGTCTTACACGGTGAGTGCGTGGGCCTCGGCCCATCCCGATCAACCGCCCGTGCCGGTGGAGTGGCCGGAGACCGAATGAAGACCACGCCTGCCGATTTCGACAAGGAACCGTCCCGGCAAAGGTTCGGGAAGGTGCCCCGGTTCACGTATTCCGTGAGGTGGGGGAACTGGTGGTTGCAGCCCGGGGGTTTGTTCCGGTGGACGCGATATGATTTCGTGGCAGGGGGTAAGCCCACGGTCAGGTATGACTGGCGGCGAATCCGGGGACCCGTGGACTTTTTGCAAACCGTGCAAAACCGATGACGACGGAGGAGCAATTGAAGGAGGCGCTGGAGGAGAACCGCAGGCTCAAGGAGGGGCTGCTGCGGAACCGCAACCATGACGAGCGGCTGTCGGCGTTCATGGCAAAATACCGCGCCTACCGGCAGGCGCTTGCCTCGGTGGGCGGGCCGCTGGACGAGGACGTGCTGCGCGCCGCGGTCATGGAGCTGTGCTTGCCCTACGAGCTGGAGCTGGAGACCTTGACCGCACGCTTGAACCGCTGGAGGGAGGCGATGCGGGAGGTCAACGTGGACGCATACCGGGAACGGAAATCCGTCTTGGACGGGGAATACAGGGAACTTCCGATGCCGCTTGAGCAACGATCGCGCTACCGGGGGATCATGCCTAGGTTGCGGGGGGTGGCGAGGCAGCTCGGGTATGCGCTGGCGGTGCACGGATCGGAGTCCCGGGATTTCGACATCGTGGCCGCTCCTTGGACCGCGGAAGCGGTGACGCCGGAGGAACTGGCGGAGGGGTTGCGGAAGGCTATCGGGCCACGGGCCACGTTCCTTGCGGACGCGCAGGGGGTCGCGTGGGCGGACAAGCCGCACGGGAGACGCGCGGTGCTGATCATGCTGGATCATCTGGATTTTGTGCACGGGATACTGGACCTGTCGGTGATGCCCTGCTTGACTGTGGCCCATGAGGACGCTGGCTGAAAATCCGCCCGAGGGGGTGAAGGTGACGGGGGGCGGGATGAGCGATCGTTTGCTCGGACGGTGGTTCTGCGTATCGTCGCTGGAACCCGCGATTTACACCGCGATCGATGCGGGGGTGGTGGACTCGGTGCTGGTGTCGCTGTCCTACTGCAAGGCCCGGATGAAGGACGGGGTGCTGGGGAACACGCAGAAGTTCGACGATTTTCTGGCCCTTTGCGAGGACCGCGGGGTGAAGGTGTTCATGGACTGCGGGGCGTTCACGATGTGCATGGCGCTGGCGAAGGAGCACAACCTGCCCTTGTCAACGGTGTTCGCGTGGGAGGAGGACCAGTTCGGGGACCATCTCACCCGGTTGATGGAATTCTACATGGCCGCAATGTCGCGGTGGGAGGACCAGTTGTGGGGCTACGTGGAGGTGGACGTGGGGCCGTGGGAACAGCGCGTCGCGCGCCGTTTGTGGATGGAGGCGCAGGGGATCGCGCCGATTCCGGTATTCCGCGCCGCTACCGATCCGTGGGTGAGTCTGGACGTGCTGGGGCAACAATACGACCGCATCTGCATGGGGGGAGGGGTGAAGGCCCGGCCCGCGGTGCGGACGATGCTGTTCCACGAGCTGTCGCTGCGCTTGAGGCAATACCCGTGGCTATACGTGCACGCGCTGGGGATGACGTGGACGGGGAGCCTCACGTCGTTTCCCATCGGTTCGTGCGACTCGACTACGTGGTTGAATATCGCGAAATTCGGGAATGAGAAGACCGTGAGTCTGGCGGGATATACCTCGACCCGGACCAACCGGGACGCGATGGAAGAACCGATGACCGGGGAATTCCGGAACGTGCTGCGCGTCGCCGGAATGGCGCAATATGGGCTGACCTCCCGGGTGCGGAGGGAACAGAACGAATCGACGCGCTCCGCCCTTGCCGGGGAGGGGTGAATTTGCACACTGTGCAAAACAGAAACCGGAAGACAAAACTTCCGTCCGCGGGGGAGCTGTGCCATGATGCTCCCCGCAATGAACATGCTTGGTTGGTTAGAACAGAGGAACTTTGTTAAGTCTGCTCATCCCGTGGCCGAATTCGAGGGACAGACCGAAGACCTGTGCACGCTCTTGGAGATGGTGGCAGAGGATCGGGGCTGGGGGTGTTTTTCCAACGGCGGCGAGGTGATGGACGACGTGGAGAATGCGGTGGTTCCGGAGGAAGACGGTATCCGCTTCGTTTACGTGCTGTCTGCCGATTACGACTTGAGGAAGAGTCTTGCGCTGACGGTGACGGGGCACGTGTCACAGACTTCCGAAGGACATCCGGACATGTTCGTGGTATCCGACGTGCAAAAGACCAAGCTGCCGTCCTATTACAGCGAAGCGTGATAATCAGGAACCTGAACCGACACCTAATCCATGAGCTGGAGAATCTACAATGCATGGCGTGTGAAGGCCGAGGTGCTGCCTGCCTTCGTTGCTGCCGCCCGGGAGCACGCACTTGCCGCCGCGGTGAAACGGGTGTGCGAGATGGTGGAGCCCGTGACGGACGAGACGCTCCGGGAAATCTATGATTCGGGGGGCTTTGCCGCGGAAAAAAACCCTCAACCGTTCGAGGAGTTCGTGAAGGAGCGACGCGGTCCGATGGTGTTCCGGACCGGAATGAAGAGAGCGTTCCTTGCCAGCCACACGGAGCTTCGGGACTGGGACTGTGTGGACGCGTCGCTCAATATCTGGTTCGACCCGGAGGACCCCAAACGTTTCTACGTGATGCCTTACGGCGATGCGCCGCGCTGGGCGGACTGGATGCCTTACGGGCTATCGGCTAGCGTGAAGGAATTCGGGTGGTGGAACGGCAGCGACCGACCGGACTCGATCACCGCAAGGGAATGGAGTCGCCGGGAGAAGGTGTGGCGTCGATTGGTCACGGACCACGACCGTTACCGCATGTCGCATGTGCTGATCGAATTGAAGGGGCCTATGTCGCCGGGGGCCTATGAGATCGAGAAGGCGATCTTGGGCGAACGGAAGGGTGAGCACATGCCGTGGTATCTCGGGGCCAAGATCGATGCCGAGCGACAACTGCGTAAGACGGAGGACGCGAGGCGGATGGAACGGACCCGCAACGGAACCCATCCCGCGGGACTGCTGTGCGAGGACCTGAAACCGCTCCTTGACGCGGTGAAGGACGACGCGATGTATCGAACCGTCTATGAGGGGCTTGCCGCTAAATACCCGAGAGCTGAAATTTTTTCACGTTGATGCCTGCGCTCAAAAACGCCGACGCGGAGGAGATTGCCGCACGCTGTGCCTGTGTTTTGCCCAGCCGGGATAGGGCTTCCGTAATTCTGAGCGAGTGGATGCAGGGTAAGGCGCTCAAGCAATGGGAGGTGGCGGTCATAATTAGCCGTGCGTGGGAAATCCACGAAGTTGAAGCAACCGCAAGGAGGGCCGAACAGTGATCTTCTGGTGGCAGACCCTGTCGTTCGTGCTCGTGGTGCTGATCGTGTGCAAGGAGTGGCACTTCAACCGTTATGCCCGGGTATGTCAGGTGCTGCCGTCCATCACGTTCGCCGTGCGCCGTTACCGCGGGGAACCGGAACGGGAATGCGTCACGATCATATTCGGGTGGCTGTGGTGGTATGCGGAGACATGGATGTGGGACATCAAACGAATAAACCGATGAAACAATGGACCCGTCCTTGCAACGAGTGCCCGTTCTCCCGGAAATGTCCGCCGGGAGAATTGGGAGGGGGAGATCCCATGACCTACCTCGGGCAGGCGGCATTGCCGTTTTTCCTGCCCTGCCATTGCTCGCCCGGCTACCGGGGGAACGCTACCACCCCGATCGATGCGGACGTGATGGACTGTGCGGGAGCCGCAATCTTCCGCGCGAACATCGGGGTGTATGGCTGGAGCCCGTTCGCGCCTAGCTGGTCGCCGCACCTGCTGCGCTTGCCCGCGCAATCCGACCTGACCGTGTTCGCGACCGCCGCGGAATTCTACGCCTACCACGTGCAATGCACGCCGGAGGAGGCCAAGGAACGCACGACCATGCGGAGAGTCGGGGAGGCTGCCGCGCGCGAACTGCGCCTTGCCATTGAACTCAACCGAATGACCCTGACACCGAAGCCATGACGGACCGTCAACAACGCATCATATCCATATGGTTCGAGCATGAGGATGCCGAGCCGGACATTTCCACCGAACGGCTTTTCGCGATGACGCTAGATAGCGTGCGCGTCGAGTTCGCGGATGAAAGCATCGACGAAGACGACATAAGCGAGGCGCTCCAACAAGTGGACGGCAAATGAAGGACACTCCGAATACCTGATACCGAGATCATGACGATGACCAATACCTACCCCCGCGTGCTGGAGTGGCTGGAGCAGACCTACGCCCAACGCTCGGATGAGCGGCAGAAATCGATGGGCCTCGCCTACATGGAGGCGGAGACGCATGATCTTGCCCGGGAAATATCCCGCCTGCTACTGCGTGAGACCATCGTGCCGGGGGTGTGGCATTGCCGCACCTGCGGACTCGTGCAATACCGGAGCGTGCTGAATCCCGAGACCGGGGCTTGCGGGGCGAACCGGGAAACATTGCAGGAGCCGTGCCCGAACGACGGGGATGTCATGTTCCCGATGACGTGGAGGGAGGAACTGGAACGCACGGAACGACTGCTGACGCGCGTGATGCCCGTCCTTCCCGTGCTGCGCGCTGCTAGGGACTATCTGGAGAACGTGACGCATCACGAATTCAAGACCCGGCACGGATTTGAATGGGGAGAGGTGCTGCCGAGAATTAACCGGGTCTTGCAGGGAGTCGAGTCCCCGGCGGAACACCCCATCGACCGTGCCATCCGGCACGAGGGGGCGGAAGAGTGGCGACCCGAACCCGGCCTTGCCCGGGTGGTCTGTGCCGCGATGCGTTTCCGGGAAACGGGGAGGATCATTTGCGGGGCGCGGCACTGGGACCCGATCATGCGCCAGCAGAAGCGGGAGGACGAGCCGTGGGATGGATGGGAGGACGGATTCATCGACCAATTCAACCAGTTCCTGACCCGTGCGGAGGCGTGGGACATTGCCGTCAGGCAGGGGCAGATCCACCGCAAGCTCGATACCCCGGAGGGAACCCTCTATAGCGAGCACCTTTACTGAGCACCCCATGAAAGCAAGAGACATGCTATTGACCGATCTGGACGGGATTTTCACGGCGAACGTGATGAACCCCGCTCCGGGGGAGGAGTTCGAGCGATGGGTCCGCAGGACCCGGGTTGCACGCTCCGCGATGGTCCCGCTTTACTTGCCGAGGGTCAAACCGCGACCGCCCGCACGGGCACCGGGGTGGGGGATCGTGTCGGGACGGGTGAAAGAGGACGAGGCGTTGACGCTCCGCTGGATCAAAACGAGATTCTGGCACAACCCGCCGTGTGTCGTTCATGCGGCGCGGGAGGCACACTTGCATTCGTCCCCGCAATACAAGGTGGGCCGGTTGGTGTTTCATGCCCATGATCCGGAAACGGAACGGGTCACCTACGTGGAATCGTCGCCGCGGGAGGCGAAGGAAATCCGCGCCCTGTTGAAGCGATGCAAGGAGCCGGAAGCGGCCAAGCTCTCGGTGGTGACATTCCGGGAGGCTCTGGAGAGCGGACTGTGGTGGAAATACTTCACGTTTACCGAAGAATGAGTGAACACGCCAGATGGGTCCATTTGCTGAGCGCGGGGGAGTGGCTGGGGAAGCCTTTGCTTGCGGAATGGTTGGAAACGAAACACCCTGCCGTCCGCCCTTCCCTGCGCGCCATCGTGGAAGCCGCGTGGAGGAACGGTGCCCGCCGGAAACCCCGCTGATTTTGCAAACTGTTCAAAACCGATACCGATATGAGAGTTACCGAGGATGAACTTGCTGCCATACTGCGTGCCCATGCATCGCAGGAAAATGCCGACGGGGAACCGTTCGACACCATGATGGCGCTGGCCGACGTGCTGACGGGAAAGAGGGAAGAACTGCCGCCGCGGGGGGTGTTCGATTTTACCCGCCTGTCGCCCATGCTGCGCTTGCGCCTGTGCGACCTGCTGACCCGGGAACAGAACGAGATCGGGCGGAACCTGCTGGACTATCCGGAAACCGATACCAAGCGGGAAATGCAGGGATGGCTAGATGCCGCGACCGAGCTGCGCCGGGCGCTGGACTTGAAACCGGATTGACATGACCCCGACGCTGCGAGCTTACGCGCTGGAACGCTACCCGGGGGAGCTGCACCCGGACGCACTGAGCGCCGAGATCGTGCTCTACTTGAAAGGGCAAGGGGAGGAAGCGCTGAACACCGCCCTTGCCGCCACGAATGATTGCACGGAGCTGAACCCGGAGGACCCCCGCCCTTGCGGGAAATGCAACGGGTGTATCTCGCGTTGGAACGCGCTGTTGACCGTTGCGGAGGTGGAGGAATTCCCGGAACATTGGTATCGAATTGCACCCCCTTGGAGATGAACGAAGGAGACACCTTGATCGTGAGCCGGAACTCGCCGCATTATGCCGAGGTCCGAAGTGCGGCGCTTGTCGCGTTGAACGAAAACGAAGACCGCGAGGATAGGAAAAGGGCGGTCCGGGCTTTGATGGACCGCTATCCTGAAATTTTCGTCCGGCAGGACGACCTGATGGCCATGATAGACACCGAGCATCCGGAGGGGCTTTCGATCCTGCTCGAAAGTAAGGAGGGGAGGGAACGGAGAGAGAAACAGGAGCGGGACGCGCAGGTCTACAAGACCATGTTTTTCGAGCCTCCGCCGGTTGCCCCGGGCACCCGCAAAATCCGCTTGGATCGGACGCCGGACAAAACTTGCTAAACGATACCCGATGTGCGAACATGCGTTCCGATGATCGCAACCGATGAACTCAAAAAGGTAGGCTTCAAGGAACGCGCGGGGAGTCTTTATCTCGGCTATTGGCCGTGGATGTGGTGCAATGATGAGCAGACGTTCCCTCACGTGACGCGGAGGCACATGATCCACCGCGAGTGCGAGATGCTGGAGTGGCTGACGAAGCGGACCGCGAGGCACGAATACTTCATGAGCCTGACGCCCCGGACTTACTCCTACGGGAACCGCGGAACCGGGGATGAAACCTACGCGTCGAAACCGTTCGAGCCGTGGACGCTGACCCTCATGGGGAAGTTGAACGATTTGCTGGGGACCCGGTTCAACGTCTGTTTCCTGAACAAATACGACGACGAGCACCAGCACCTCGGGTGGCATGCGGACGACTTTCCGGGAATGATCTCGGAGGAGCCCATCGCTGTCGTGTCGTTCGGGGCGGAGCGGGAGATTTGGGTAAAACTCCAGAAAGAACCCTGCGATGCATGTGCCGGAACCGGATGCACTTTTCGGGAGGGAAGTTCGCCGGAAGACAAGATCGACTGCCCGCAATGCAAGGGCACCGGAAGCTGTCCCTCGAAAGGCATCGTGCCGCCTGAGCAACGCATCCTGCTGGAACAGGGTTCGGTGTTCCTGATGCCGCCCGGCTATCAGGACACGCATTTCCACCGCATCCCGAAACACTCCCGCCCTTGTGGTCCCCGGATCAGCCTCACGTTCCGATCTTTCGCCGATTAACCATTGACCGAAGCCCCGAATAAACGACCTCGCACAGGCACCCGTCCATGAACAGACAAAGGAGGTGGCAGCACCGCATGACCGGAGAAAACCGATGCAACCAATGCGGACAACCGAAACCGGGGAGGGAAGGATTGAAACGCTGCCGCCCTTGCCAAGAGAAGGCCACCGAACGCTCCAGAAACGACTATCGCAAAAAACATGGAATACCGCTCGATAGCCCCTTGTTCCACTCCTTGACCAGAAAACGCAAATAAACCTGCCAAGCTCGAACATTGCACCGATCCACCCCACGCCTGACACTCCGATGAACGCCGATTTTGAACAATCCCCCGATGAGGTAACTTCGCCGCCCGTGATCCGCTTTTCCATCCCGGAGAATTGGACCAAGGAGGAGCACTTGAAGCATCCGCTCGTGCAGCGATACCGGGAGCAGGTGATCGACGTGGTGAATGATCCGGACCTCGTGGACGGGGAAGACGTGACCGCTGAGGAGCTTCTGTATGAGCAGGACTTCTATTCGATCGCGGTAGGCTTCGCGCTGGCCTACGGACTGAACGCTGGCCAAGCGATGGCATTTGCCACGTTCACCCGTTACAATCTCCCCGACGGGGTATGAAAATGCAAACCGTGCAAAACCGGGGAGACTCCGATGACGAGGTGGACGTGGAACGCGTGCATGAAACCGCGGGAGCGTATGCGCTGCGGCGCTGGGGGACAGAGGAGAAACCGGAGTGGTTCCCCCGCTCGCAGGTGCACTTCGCGTCTTACAATCTCAAAACCCGCCGGGGGAAGGCCGTGATCCCGGGGTGGCTGCTCAAGGACCGTGGCTGGAACACCTGACCTTCTCACGAACATGAAACCGAAAATCACCAAGCAGCATCGCTCCAATATCGCCACGCTCGCCAAGGGCCTGATGACCCGCAGACTCAAGACGGGGTTCAGGATGTATCGCTTCTCGACGCATGCTAACCCCTCGCTGGTGAAGAACCGGTGCGGCACTACCTGTTGCGCTGCGGGACACGGGCCTATACTCGTGACGCCAGCGGAAAGCTGGGAGAGCTGGCACAACTATACCGCCCGGGTCTTCGGGATGTATGCCGGGGACGACACGGGCCGGTTCGGCTGGCTATTCGGAAATAGGTGGCCCGCGGATAAGAAGCAATTCGCCGCCCGTGCCTACCATTACCTCAAGACCGGGCGCTTCCCGATAAACCACGCCTTCAAGCTCGTCCTGCCGGTCCCGGACCCGTCCGAGTTCGACCGCTGGATCATTCCCGCTGCGGAAAAAACCTCGCCTTGCTCCGGTAAGGCATGACTGATTGGCCAATGCAGAGGCTTGCTGTATCCCCGTCCCGGCGGGGTCTGCACACCGGGAAACTCTCCAACCAACGACAGGGCGGCGCACGAGAAGTGCTAGGCCAGCGGTGCCGAATGAGCGGGGACGCATCTGGTATAGCTCCGCTCAACAAGCCGGTGAAAATCCGGCCCCTGTCTCCAACTACTGCCACGATGACACCTGAGCGCGCCAAAGATCTATTACCGTGCATTATCGCCCATTCCGAGCGGAAGACGATTCAGTCCCGGCGCGGGCCGGAAGACCCTTGGCGAGACAACCCTGATCCCACGTTTTACGGCCCCGATGAATACCGCATCAAGCCCGGGCCGCGCGAGGTGTGGATGAACCTTTATCCGGGTGGACCCGCGAGGATTTACTACGCCTCCCGAGAGGAGGCCGACAAGGCAGCCGAAAACGACCGCATCCACTGCGCCCGGATCGAGTTGCCGCCGCAGGAATGAACACCTCGCGATCCATCGAACAATTACAATCGACACCGAAATGAACCGACCGAACGAACAGACCGAGCCCTCCGCCGCCCTGAAACCCGACGATGCCGGTAGCGTGCCGCGGGTGATGACCGATGCACGGACGATGGAGGCATTGCCGGAACCCTACCACAGCCGGGCCAAGACGAGGCTCAGGGAGTATCTTGTGGCGAAATACAATCTCGGGGAGGGAGAACCCGTGACCGCGGAAGCGGTGAATTCCCTCGTGTCCGGGGGGCTCTATTACGCGTTCGTATGGGACGAGACGCCGGAAGGACTGAATTTCTGGCGTCAGGTGGATGACGCGCTCCACAAGGGGAAGGGAACGCCGCTGCCGCCCTTCCCGTCATCGGAAGGAACATCGCGGGTGATGAGGGTGGAGCAATCGACAGGCATCGCGCAGGCGCTGCCGGAGCAATACAGGGAGCGGGTCGAACTCCGGGTGCGGGAATACGTCCGCACGCTGCACACGGATACGGAAAAGATCGAGGCCGAAGTCCGCGAAAGGTTGAATTCGTCGTTATGGCAGGCGTTTCCGTGGGGCAGCACACCTGAAGGGTTTCGATTCTGGCGGAAGGTGGATGCTGCCGTGAAACTCAGAGCCGGGGCGGAGCTGCCGCCCCTGCCTCCGTTGATGATCCATGCGAGGAACCAAGCCGGGGAGGTGGTAGCCACGGCAGTGTATGACGACCCGGTGCGGAAGGACGAACCCGAACCCCCGCCCTTCGCGGTGGGGGACTTGGTGACGTTCCGGCTCAAGACCCGTGCGGGAACGGCCCGGGTAACCGCGGTGGATGGTAACGGGGTGACGCTGGACAGGATGCTCGGGGGGTGGAACCGATGGGAGACCCACCTGCTGCGCAAGGCCGGGGAGGCGGAGAGTCCGGAGAAAAAACAGGAAGCGGCATTGAAGGACAAGATCACCGCCGAGGTGCGGGGAGCGTTGAAAGAGGACAGGAAAACGATCGGGCCGTCCTTGGGGCAGGAGAAGGTGAAGCTACCGAGACTCAACAAAGGGGATCTGGTGATGGTGGAACGGTTCACTCCCGAATCCGGGGAGGGGATTCCGTTCATCATGGAGATGGAGAAGATGGTGGGGCAGATCGAGACCGTTACCGCGGTGTATGCCAACGGGGCCTGCCGGGTCAATAATTGCATATGGCCGCGGAGGGCGTTGAAGAAGGTGATCGCGGAGGTCATACCGAACGAAGAACCGCGGGGGGAGGAGAAAGAAACTCCGTCCTTGGAGGAGAAGTTACAATGGTCGGTCAACACCATACCCGCACCGCGCGCACGTCTGAAGACCGTAGGGAAGAAAGAAGAAAAAGCCCAGCCGTGGGGAATCGTGAAGAGATACCGTGCGGGAGACAAGACGGTGAGGATTGCCACCCGGAACGGACAACTGGACTACCCGCTGGATGGAATCGAGCTGCACCCGGAGGATGACAGGGAGGCCACCGAAAGGATCAGGGCACGTAAGCAGAGGGGGCAGGAGATCGAGGAGAAACGGAAAGAAAAGGAACCGGTCTTGCAAACTTTGCAAAAAGAGGAGCCGCCTCATGACCCCTCCGCCAAGGACAAGCCCCGGCTGGTGATCCTGTATTCGGGGGGCTTCGACTCGCTGGCCATGCTGAGAGTAGCGAAGGGCAAGCAGGAGGAGCACGGAACGTGGTCGGAGATCGTGTGCCTGACGGTGGGAATGGAGCACGGGTATGCCGCCGCCGAGTCCGCCGCGATCCGACGGCAACACGCCGCGGGGGAGTTCAAGGGGGTGAGGCATGTGAACCTCGGGCTGCCCTTGCACGTGTTGCACGGGAAGGAACTGCCGCAGGGAGGACAGGGGAGCCAGATCATCCCGATGCGCAACCTGATGCTCGCTTCCGTCGCGTCGATGCTCGGAGGGGAAATCTGGTTGGGGGCGTTGAAGGGGGAACAGCTCGGGAAGGAGAGGGACAAGTCGGAGGAGTTCCGCCGCAGGTTGAACCACGTGCTGGGATACACGGGGGAGGGAATCGGGCACAAGGCGGAGCTGATGTTCCCGTTCCAGAACTACACCAAGACGATGCTGATGGAGCGGGTGGTGACCCGGCTAGGGTGCGGGGCGCTCGCGGACATGCTGGAACGCACATCGTCGTGCTACCTGCCGGACGAGGAGGGGATGGCGTGCGGAACCTGCCTCGCTTGCGTGAAGCGGACGATGGCCGTGGTGGGGGCGACGGGATTCTCGGTCCCGAACCTGTCTTGGCAGGCCGTAAGGACGACGATGCACGCCCCTTATGCGCAGGAGCTGCGGAAGGCGATCGGACTCGCGACCGGGGACAACTACGACAAGGAGCGGTTCACGGAGGACCGCGTGCTGGAGTTCCGCAGGGTGGAGGCCCTGATCGTGGCGGCGGGTATCTGGAACGCCGTGCAGGGAATGCCCCGTAGCAAAGACAATCCGTGACCTGTCCTTGCCCATGTGCCATACTGCCGGGAACATGACCGATAGATCCGGGCTGACGCTGGACAAGCTGCGGAAGGCCCGGGCGCTCCTTGAACGATCACATGCACCAAGCACCTATACCATGAGTGGAAACGGTAAATTCGAGGACCTGCCGCGCGAGCAACAGGAGTTGCTCAAGAAGGCCATGCGCGACATCGACGAACGGAAGAGAACCGTGGAGGCGTTCATGGCCGCTCAGGCGCTGGCGGAACTCCGGGGACCTGCGGGGGACGTGCCGCGGAAAAACAACCGCCCTTCTACCAAGGGGGCGTTCGGGAAGGGCAAGAGACCACGCCGATGAGCACTGAATATCACGATCCTACCCCCTCCGCCCTGCGCGTGTTCCTCGCCGAGAGCATGGGGTGGCGCTTCTCGCCGCCTTGCGCGACATCGGACAAACTCACTTCGACCCATTGCTGGGTTCATCCCGGCTACGAACGGTGGCAGACCGAGGAGCTTCCCGCCCTGACCCTCGACTGGCTGCACGAGTGCATCCGGGAGCTGCTGACCGATGATGTGCAGTGGTGCGCTTTCGATTATGAGCTGGATCGACTCACGCACCCTTGGATCGCCAAGACATACGGGGAGAA
>Ga0196970_1000195_pt1 | contig 89820 bp, 80 predicted proteins | sample S1v_513CmetaG_FD_148672 | JGI IMG/M metagenome (GOLD analysis project Ga0196970, IMG submission 148672) | Soil microbial communities from Anza Borrego desert, Southern California, United States - S1+v_5-13C | ecosystem: Environmental > Terrestrial > Soil > Desert | place: USA: California...
CAGGGCAGCAGACCACCCTCTGAGGAGCCGCCTTAGCCCCTCTTGCACGTTATCCTTGCCCACAGAGAAGAAAAAGCATGAAATGACCCCGTCAGGACGATTCCTGACGGGGTTTGTCAGCAGCCTGAGGGCCCTTCCACCCGGGGTGGAAGGGCCCGACTTTTTTTGCCTATGGGCGGAAGAGGGCCTGAAAGAGCGTGGTGCCCTCAGGAAACAGCGCTGCCGGTGCCGGGAGGGCCTGGACCCGGGGTTCCGCTTCCGTCAGGTTGTTGTCCTGGTACCAGGTGCGCAGGCGCGCGATGATGTCAGCGTCTTCAGGGTGGAAGCCGGTGCGGCTTGTGCGGATGTTGTTCGACCACCACCGCTCCTCAGTGGTGCGCAGGATGCAGGTGTGAGTGGCGAAGGGGCCGGCTGCGGCTACGGCAACGTGCAAAATGGTGCGCCACCGGCGTTCTTCTTCCGATCGGACCGAATGGGCAAAGCGGTAGGCACGCCCAAGCCGGTAATCTGTCTCGTCTTCCACGTTTCCGCCGAGGGAGCGCGTGAGGCTGACCAGCAGCGTGCGGCCGGTGCGGGGATCCACCAACGGCCCGCCGGGCTGTGCGCCATGCAGAGCGGTGAGGATCTGTTCTTCAAGCGTCATGATCGTCGGGTCTCCTTTTCGCAGGGGCTGGCTACGCCAATGTTGTTCGGCGCCGCCGGTGCCGGGACCTCTGACGGGTTAACCGAAATCTTACCCGGCAAAAAGGGCAGGTTCTGTAGACGCCGAAATATTGGGCGAGCCTGACAAAGCGGGAAGGAACGGGTTTGCCGGAGGTCATACGGCATGTTTTGGACAGAGGAGAAACTGCAGCGCCGGCGGGACGAACTGAAGCGGCACGTGGCGCGCACGGCGGAGGCGGTGGCGCCGGTCCGATACTGCGAAGCCGCATCGGTCGAGGCCAGCGCACCGATGATTGACGACAGCACCTGGCCGGTGATTCGGGCACACGAGCGCTTTGCGGGGCGCCCTGACATGGCCATCTGGTTTCGGGCGCAAGTAGCCGTTCCGGAGCGGATAGGCGGCAAGCGCCTGGCGTTGCGCTTCGGCAGCAGTACCGCGCTGGGCGGACACAACCAACTGGCCGAATCGCTGCTGTACTTGAACGGCCGGCCCTACCACGGCATCGATCAGAACCACCGCGTCATCTTCCTGCCCGAAGGGCTCTGCCAGGGTGGCAACTCATTCACCATGGCGATTCAGGCGTGGTCGGGACGCCACCGGCAGTTCGATGGCGGCCATTGACTGGACATACCCGGGTTCGGACCCGTTCTATGCTTCCGTGTGCGACGCCAGAAAGATTATGATGCAAGGGTTTCAACGCCTTCAGCGCAGTGATCCGCTGAAGGCGATAGTGAATCATATTGGCCATACGCATCTTGATGTGGCCTGGTTGTGGACGCTCGGGAACATTAAGCTAAAGACCGCTCGCTCCTGGTCGTCTGCCCTGCGGCTGATGGAGCAGTATCCGGAGTTCCGCTGGATACAGTCGCAGCCCCAGTTGTACAAGTACATCAAAGAGACGCAGCCGGAGATTTGGGCGCAGGTGAAGCAGCGGTGCAGACGACTGGTTCCGCGGCGGCAGCGTGCCTCAGGCTTACCGGCTTAACAATCCCCTCACGGCCCGGCTTGAACCGGCGCACCGGGGTACAGTGCCCGCAGTGTTCAGCCTCGTCTCATGCGATGCACCGCATGTCATGATTGAGACCGTGAAGCAGGCGGAGTCCGATGAGGGGGTGGTGGTACGGATTTTCGAGTTCGGCAACCGCCGCGGGCCCGCAACACTGGTCTTCGGGCGCCGGATTCGCTCGGCGGTGGAGACTAACCTGCTGGAGGAGGGGGCGACTCCCGTCAGCTCCTTGGGGCACCGGCTTACCGTTGACATGACGCCATATGCCATCCGGACCTTGGTCCTCCGGCTCGCCTGAGACGCGACTATGCGACCGATTAAACGGCAGACCGGGCCGTTCAATCGGTCGCATAGTATAGCAGGCAAGCGGAGTCGGAGCTTGTGAAAGATATAACATTCTCAAATAGCCAAAAGTGCTCATTTGTTAGCGCAACGCAAGAACGTGGAAGGAATTATCGTACTGCTGTCATAAATCTATTGGCCAAGTGGTCTGACCACAAGACCACCTGACCCTCATTCCCCGGATGGATTGCCCCGGCCCCGGTTTGCCCCCACTTATTCCCGCTAAGGAGGCAATCGGATGCAGTATTTGCAGAACTACAACCCTCTCGGCAACGCGTTCCTCTCGACCCTTGTAGCAGCGCTCCCGGTCGTGACCCTGCTTTACTTCCTCGCTCTTCATCCGACCAAGAACAGCAAGGGATCCTTGCACAAGGGCATCGAGGCTCATAAGGCCGGTGCGATTGCAGTTCTCGTCTCACTCGCCTGCGCAATCTTCGTTTATAAAATGCCTACCACCGCTTCCTTCGCATCTTTCGGCTACGGCATCCTGAACGGCGTCGCCATCGGCTGGATCGTGGTCGCCGCCATGTTCCTCTACACCATGACCCTGCTGACCGGCCAGTTCGAGATCGTGAAGGACTCCGTCGCCTCGCTTTCCAGCGACAAGCGGATCCAGGCGATTTTGATCGCCTTCTCGTTCGGCGCTTTCGTGGAAGGCGCCGCCGGCTTCGGCACCCCGGTCGCCATTTCCGGCGCCATGATGGTCGGCCTCGGCTTCCCGCCGCTCCAGGCCGCAATCCTGTGCCTCATCGCCAACACCGCCCCCGTGGCCTTCGGCGCCCTGGGCACCCCGATCACCGGCCTCGCCAGCGTGACCGGCCTCGATACCTTTAAGATCGCTCAGATGGCCGCCCGCCAGTTGCCCTTCTTCTCCCTGATCGTTCCCGTCTGGATGACGGCCGTTCAGGTCAAGATGGACGGCGGCAAGTGGAGCCAGGTTTGGGAAGTGTGGCCCGCTCTGGTCGTCTCCGGCGGCTCCTTCGCCATCTCTCAGTTCATCACCGGCAACTACATGGGCCACATGCTGGTCGACATCATCGGCGGCCTGGTCTCCATGATTTGCGTGGCCATCTTCATGAAGTTCTGGCAGCCCAAGAACCAGTACCAGCCCGCCAACGCTCCGCAGCAGAAGAAGCCTGCCATCGCCGGCGCAAGCAAGTACACCACGGCCCAGGTCGCCAAGGCTTGGATGCCCTGGGCGCTGCTCACCCTGTTCGTCGGCCTGTGGGGCTCGACCTGGGTGAAGACCTTCTTCGGCAAGATGACCTGGGCGACCATCGCCTACAAGATTCCCGGCCTGGACGGCCTCGTCTTCCGCACCCCGCCCGTCGTCGCCAAACAGGCTGTTGACGCTGCCGTCTGGAAGCTGAACATCCTGTCGACCCCCGGTACGGGCATCTTCCTCGCCGCCCTGATCTCCGGCGTCATCCTCGGCATGAGCGGCACCCAGTGGGCCCAGACCCTGAAGCGGACCGCCCTGCGCATGCGCCTGCCGCTGCTGACCATCGCCCTCGTGCTCGGTATGGGCATGGTGACCAAGTACTCCGGCATGGACGCCGTCCTCGGCCTCGCCTTCACCAAGACCGGCGTGCTCTACCCGTTCTTCGCCGCCATGCTGGGCTGGCTGGGCGTCGCCCTGACCGGTTCGGACACCTCCGCCAACCTCATGTTCGGTTCGATGCAGAAGATTACCGCCGAACAGCTTGGCCTCTCCCCGCTCCTCATCTGTACCGCCAACTCCACTGGCGGCGTCATGGGCAAGATGATCGACGCGCAGTCCATCGTCGTTGCGACTGCCGCCTGCTATGAGGATAAGGAAGAAGGCAAGCTTGCCGCCGGCCCGATCTTCCGTGGCGTCCTTCCGCACTCCATCATGCTGGCCGCTCTCATGGGCGTGCTGGTCATGCTCCAGGCCTATGTTTTCACTGGAATGATCCCGAAGTAACCAGACCATGACGTATACTGGTAGATGAGCTTGGGGACGGGATGCGCCAGACGCACGCGATCCCCTGAATGGAGGAGTCCACGGTGGGCCGCTTCGAGCGCATCGCAAACCAGCGCATCTACCAGCAGATCGTCGACCAAATCTCCCGGATGATCCGGGATGGATCGCTGAAACCAGGTGACCGCCTGCCGCCCGAGCGTCAGCTCGCCGAAGAATTCGGCGTGAGCCGGGCGGCAGTGCGGGAAGCCTTATCCGCCCTGGGCCTGATGGGTCTCGTGGAAGTCCGTCAAGGGGAGGGCACCTTCGTCCGCAGCGTGTCGGAAGAAGGACTCGTTGCCCCAATGGCGCTGTTTCTGGCTATGGAGCGCGACCAGGCCATCGGCCTTGAATTGTTGGAGGTCCGCTCCGCCCTCGAAGGCGAGGCGGCCTACCTGGCGGCCCAGCGCCGGGAGCCTGAAGATCTCCTGGAGATGGAAGCCGCGTATGACCTGATGAAAAAGGAACGCCCCATCGGCAACGAAGCATCTGACGCCGACTGGCGGTTCCACCACGCCGTCGCCTCGGCGGCCAATAACGGGCTATTGCTTAATATCATGCGGACCCTCAGCGAGTACATGCAGGAAGGGATCCGGGATTACCGCCAGCGGCTGCTGGAGCGGATTCCGAACATGGAACAGATCCTGCTCGATGAGCACCAGGCCATTTTGGACGCCATTCGAGACCGCAGACCGGAGGACGCTAACGACGCCATGCGGGCCCATATCGATCGCGTCAAGCGAACCCTCTATGGTGTCAAGTCTCCATCGTCCTCTACCTAAACAGAGGTGACCATAATGGGTGACGACACCCTGATTCAGGCGCTAAGGTCGATCGTTGGGGAACAGCACGTGCTGCATTCTCCGGCCGATCTCGCCGCCTATGCAGTCGACGCGACCCCCCTGTACCGCAGCCTGCCTACGGTAGTCGTCTTCCCCGGCTGCACGGCCGAAGTCAAGGCGATTCTGGAGCTGGCTTCGGCCAAGAGCGTGCCGGTGATTCCACGCGGCGCCGCGTCCAACCTTTCCGGGGGGACGATTGCCCTGCAGGGCGGCATCATGCTGAATATGAACCGGATGAACCAGATTCTCGAAATTGATACCGCCAACCTGACGGCAACCGTTCAACCGGGGGTTACCACCGCGCAGCTGGCGCGCGAGGTAGACGCCCGTGGTTTGTTCTACCCCCCTGATCCTGGCTCGCAGGTCATTTCGACGCTGGGCGGCAACGTGGCGGAAAACGCCGGTGGCCTGCGCGGCCTCAAGTACGGCGTTACCCGCGACTACGTAATGGGCTTGGAAGCGGTGCTGCCGAACGGCGAGATTCTGCGGACCGGCGGCAAGAACGCCAAGGATGTGGCCGGCTACGACCTGACCCGCCTGCTGGTTGGATCGGAAGGCACGCTGGCAGTGCTCACGGAGATCACCGTCAAGCTGATTCCCAAGCCGGAGACCAAGCGGGCCGCCCTGGCGATCTTTGACGCCCTGGATGCGGCGGCGAACGCCGTGGCCCGGATTATCGAAAACCGGATCATCCCCTGTACGCTGGAGATTATGGACCAGGGCACCATCAAGGCGGTTGAGGAGTTTGCGCACGTTGGCCTGCCCATGGACGCCGCAGCCGTGCTGCTGATTGAGCAGGATGGAGCCCGCGCCGTGGTGGATGCCGACATTGAGCTCGCCGGCAAGATCTGCCGTGAGGAAGGCGCCCGCGATGTCAAGGTGGCAGCGACCGTGGACGAGGGAACCAAGCTGGCCGAAGCCCGGCGGTTTGCCCTGCCGGCCCTGGCCCGCCTCCGCCCGACCTGCGTGCTGGAAGACGCCACCGTACCCCGGTCCAACCTGGCCACGATGATCCGCTTCATCGACGAGACGGCGAAGAAGTACAAGCTTACCATTTGCACGTTCGGGCACGCCGGCGACGGTAACCTCCACCCGACCTGCCCGTGCGACGAGCGGGATCATGAAGAGATTGAGCGGGTCGAGCATGCCTTTGAGGAGATTTTTGACAAGGCGCTGGCGCTGGGCGGCACCATTACCGGCGAGCACGGCGTTGGCCTCGCCAAGCAGAACTACCTGGAGTGGAAGATCGGCGCCGCCGGCGTGGCGGTCTCCAGGGGCTTGAAGGCGGCGTTCGATCCGGCCAATATCCTGAACCCCGGCAAGGTACTGCCAAAGGCGACCCGCAAGCGACTGGTGGTGAAGCAGGGATGAGCGGCCTCCGCCTGGGCGACCTGAAGGAAGCCCTGCGCCACGAAGAGATCATCAACTGCATGCGCTGCGGTTTCTGCCTGCAGGCCTGCCCGACTTACAAACTCACGCTGCATGAACCCCGCAGTCCCCGCGGCCGGATTGCCCTGGCCCGGGCTGTGGCGGAAGGCCAGCTCACACTGGACGACATTACGGGACCGCTGGACCAGTGCATCGGGTGCCGGGCCTGCGAAACGGCCTGCCCGGCCGGCGTTCACTACGGGACCATTTTGGAAGCGGCCCGTGCCACGATTGTGCAGAACAAGCAGCAGGGCTTTGGCGAACGGCTCGTCCGCAAGGTGGGGCTGAAGTGGATTCTGGGCACGCCCGGCGGCATCCGGTTCGGCGCCTTTGGGCTCTGGTTCTGGCAGGCAACCGGCCTGTCCTGGCTGGCCCGGCAGATCGGGCTGGTCAAGGCGGTGGCGGGCGCCCATATTGCGGACATGGAAGCGGCGATGCCGAAAGCGGCAAGCCCCCTCAAGCGGTTCATGGGCGGCGGACCGGGCCACATTTTCCACGCGGTCGGCGAGCGGCGGGCCCGAGTTGGCTTCTTTACGGGCTGCGTTCAGGAGATTGCCTTCTGGCAGGAGAATCAGGATGCCATCGCGCTCCTGCAAAAGGCAGGCTGCGACGTCTTGATCGTTCCCGGTCAGGGGTGCTGCGGCGCCGTTCACGCCCACACCGGCGAGGAGAGCACGGCGCATGACCAGGCCCGCCGGAACATCGCAGCTTTCGAGAAGTACGAGATCGATTACGTCGTGAACGCCGCTGGCGGCTGTGGGGCGGCCCTCAAGGAATACAAGCTCTGGCTGGCTGGCGACCCCGGCTGGGCGAAGCGGGCTGCGAAGTTTTCCGCCTGTGTCCGGGATGTTTCGGAGATTCTGCTCGCCCTTCCCCCGATTCCCATGGGGCCGCGGCCCGGTCGGGTGACGCTGCAGGATTCCTGCCACATGCGCAACGTGCAGAAGCTGGTCAGCGAGCCCCGAAAGCTGCTGGCCCGGGTGCCTGGCCTGGAGTTCGTGGAACTAGGGAACGCCGACACGTGCTGCGGCGCCGGCGGCGTTTACAACGTGACCCAGCCGGCGACGGCCAACGCGATTGGCGCTGAGAAGGCCGGGCGCGTGAAGACAACGGGCGCCAAGGAGCTTGTGGTCACCAACCCGCCCTGCCAACTGCATATGCGGGCGAGCCTGCGCCGGTCCGGCCTGGATCAGGAGGGCGTACGGGTCGTTCATATCGTCACCATACTGCGTGAGGCCATGGAGGCTGCGCAGGAGAAGTAGCCTTGGTGGTCTGACCACCAGGCCAAGCAATTCACAAGGTGGTGCAGGGGTTGAAAGTATCGCTCTTTATCACCTGCCTTGCCGACCACTTCTACCCGGAAGTGGGCGAGGCGGTCGTACACCTGCTACGTCGTTATGGCTGCACCGTCGACTTCCCCCCGAACCAGACCTGCTGCGGTCAGCCTGCCTGGAACACCGGACTGGAAGATGAGGCGAAAGCCTTTGCCCGCAGCTACATTGAAACCTTTGAGAACAGCGAGTATGTGGTCATGCCGTCCGGTTCCTGCGCCGGTCACGTGCGGTATTTCTATCCGCAAATGTTCAAGGACGACAAGGCAATGTTCAAGCGGGCCTGCGCCGTGGCGGACAAGACCTACGAGTTCAGCGAGTTCATGGTAAAGGTCCTGAAAGTGACGGACGTGGGCGCCACCTTCCCGGCGACGGTGGTCTTCCACAACAACTGCCACATGCAGCGTGAGCTGGGCGTGAAGGAAGAGCCCCTGCAGCTGCTGCGCAGCGTGAAGGATCTCGTTCTGGTTGATAACCCCCGCTACGACCTGTGCTGCGGCTTCGGCGGCGCCTTCTCGGTGAAAATGCCCGAAATTAGCACGGCTATGGCCGATGAGCGGCTGGGCATCTACGTGAGCACGAAGGCCGATATCGTGGTCAGCTGCGATGGCGGTTGCCTGATGCACATGGGTGGCCGGGCCGAGCGGCAGGGACTGCCCGTGAAGACCATGCACCTGGCCCAACTGCTGTGGGAGGGGGTGCGCAACAGTGAACGCAATGCCTGACTTCAAAACCCGCATTGATAAGGCATTAGGCGACCAGCAGTTGCGGGGCGCCGTCCGCTTCACGGCGGACAGCCTGCGCACCAAGCGGAACGCCGCGATTGCCGACCTGAACGCGCAGGCGGCGGAGAGCCTGTCCATCGGCACCTTTGATGATCTGCGCAAGCAGGCCCGGGCGATCAAGGAGCATACGCTCAAACACCTGGACCACTATCTGGCGCAGGCCGCCGAAAGCATTCGAGCCAACGGGGGCACCGTCCACTGGGCAGCCGATGCGGCCGACGTGGTCCGGATTGCCGAAGAGATCGTGGAGCGGCGGAATGCGAAGAAGTTCATCAAGGCCAAGTCGATGGCCTCGGAAGAAGTCTTCCTGAACCACGCCCTGGAGGCCAAGGGGCTCGAAGTCGTCGAGTCGGACCTGGGTGAGTACATCATCCAGCTCGCGCACGAGACGCCGGCGCACATCGTCATTCCGGCGATTCACAAGACCCGGCGGCAGATTGCCGACATGTTTGGCGAAGTGGCCGGGCGGGAGCTGACCACCGATACGCCGACGCTGACGAAGTTCGCCCGTGAGACCCTGCGCAAGAAGTTCATGGCCGCCGACATCGGCGTGTCGGGCGCGAACTTCCTGGTGGCCGAGACGGGTACCCTGTGCATGGTCACCAACGAAGGCAACGGGCGCCTGAGCACCTCCGTGCCGCCGGTCCACCTGGCCATTGTGGGCATGGAGAAGCTGGTGCCGACCCTGGAGGACCTGGCTGTTCTGTACGGCCTGCTGCCCCGCAGCGCCACGGGCCAGAAGATCAGCACGTACTTCAACATGATCACGGGCTGCCGGCGCCCCGGCGAGCCGGACGGGCCGGAAGAGCTGCACGTGATCTTCCTGGACAATGGCCGGAGCAATATTTTGGGCTCCCAGTACGAGGAGACCCTGATGTGCATCCGCTGCGGCGCCTGCCTCAATTTCTGCCCGGTCTACCGGAACATTGGCGGCCACGCGTACGGGGCGATCTACCCGGGGCCCATCGGGTCCGTGATATCGCCGCTACTGAACGAATTTGAGCAGTGGACGGACCTGCCGCAGGCGTCCAGCCTGTGCGGCGCCTGCCATGAGGCTTGCCCGCTGGGCATTCACCTGCACGAGCACCTAATCAGCCTGCGCGAGGAGATGGTCGCGAAGGGCAAGGCCGACCCCGGCTTCACGAAGGTGATGAAGCTGTGGATGCGCGCCTGGCGCCGCCCCTGGCTCTACCGCCTCCTGTCGAAAATCGGCTACCTGGGCATGCGCTCCTACGCGACGAAGCGGGCCGACGGCACGGAAGTGGCCACCAGCCTGCCCGGGCCGTTCAAGGCCTGGACCGACACCCGCAACTTCCCGCCGGTGGTCAGGCGCCCGTTCCACGAGCGCTGGGCCGACCTGCAGAAGGAGGGGGCGAAGTAGATGAACCAGCAGCAGTTTTTGGCCAGGGTTCGCAATCGCCTTAGCCGGTCAGGCGCGGAGGGCGAACCGGTATGGAAGCCGTCGCTTCCCATTTCCGATGTCGGCCCTACGGATGCCGAAGCGCTGACGCAGCGCTTCGAGGCGGAGCTGACGAAGCTGAGCGGCAAGGTTTACCGGGCGCTCTCAGAGGCGCAGGTTGCCCCGATGATCGTCGGCATTCTCAAGGAAGCCGGCGCGACGGGTTCGGTCGTCCGGTGGGATGACCCGCTGGTGAACGATCTGGGCATCGACGAGGCGCTGACCTTCGCCGGGTTCGCAGTGGCCGCCGTCAAGCATGGCGAGCCGGGACGCCCTCAGGTTGAACTGGCGGAACGGTCGGTGGCCGGCATTACCGGCGTGGACTTCGCCATTGCCGAGACAGGCACCCTGGTGATGGGCGCCGCCCGCCCGGGCGAAGCCGGGGCGCCGGGCCGGGGCCGCACCGTAAGCTTGCTCCCCCCGATTCACATCGCGGTGATGCGCAAGGAACAGATTGTATATACGCCGGCGCATGTGTTCCAGCGCCTGCGTGCCATGGGTAAGCTGCCGTCGCAGGTGGTGTTCGCCTCCGGACCCAGCCGGAGCGCGGATATTGAGAACGACCTGTCGATTGGTGTGCACGGCCCCTGTCAGGTTCACGTGATCATCATTTAGCAGGAAACGCCGGGAGGGCTCATGCCCCCCCGGCGTTTTCCGTCACATCCAGACGCAGCTCAACTGCTTTTGTCGCGAAGCCGAAAAGGTCGTCGTCGTACTCCCGGACAAAGGTGAAGCCCAGTGCTTCGTACGCCCGCCGGCCCAGGTGATTCTCCTTTTCAACCTGGACATACAGGTGCATGGGCTGCAGCGCCGCGAGGACGGCGTCCAGCATTTGCCGGCCGATGCCCCGGCGCTGGTGCCCGGGAAGTACGTAGAACCGCCAGAGTTCAGCATGCCTCGGTTCCTTGCGGGGCGACGCGAAGGCAATGCCGGCAATTCCGCCGTCGGGCGCCTCGGCTACCACGAAGGCTGCGTCCGGGTTCTGCGCCTGTTGGGCCAGCCGGTCGACGGCGTACCACTGCTGCAAGGCTTGCGCTTGAGTTTCTTCGGGAATGATGCCGCTGTAGGTGGCGCCCCAGGCTTCCCGGGCAACGGCGGCGATTTGCGGCGCCTCGTCGGGTCGGGCCCGACGTATGCGGTACGTCACTTTTTGAGCCTCCCTTTGGTAGGCTGATGCCGCTGGTTGTCTTGGGCCACCCTAAGGAGAGCGAAATCCTCGGGGGGGTGCCTCATGTTCCTTCAGAACTACAATCCGCTGGGGAACGCACTTCTGTCAACCCTGGTGGCGGCCCTGCCGCTCATTGTGCTGCTATACCTCCTGGCGCTGCACCCGTGGCGGGACCCGACGGGTCATCCGCGCCGGGGCGTTGCCGCACCCAAAGCGGCCGCCGCGGCTTCGCTGCTTGCCTTCGCCGTGGCGATTTTCGTCCTTGATATGCCGCCTGCCATGGCGGTTGCTTCGTTTCTGTACGGTTCGGCGACTGGTCTGTTTCCGATTGGCTGGATTCTAGTCGCCGCAATGTTCCTTTATACGCTGACCACGGTGACGGGGCAGTTTGATGTGGTCAAGGAAAGCATCACGCGAATCTCATCGGACCGGCGCATGCAGGTGCTGATCATCGCCTTTGCACTGGGCGCCTTTTTGGAGGGGGCGGCGGGGTTCGGCATACCGGTGGCGATTGCCGGCGCCCTGATGGTCGGCCTGGGGTTTTCGCCCTTTCAGGCGGCGGTGCTGAACTTGCTGGCCAATCCGGTGCCGGTGGCGTTCGGCGGCATTGGTACGCCGATCATTACCCTGGGCCGGGTGACGGGCATCAGTGAGGTGGTGCTGTCGGCCGTGACGGGGCGCCAACTGGCCCTGTTTTGCCTGATCATTCCGGCCTGGGTGGTGGCCGTGCTCGTCCGTATGGATGGAAAGCCCTGGCGGAGGGTCTGGGAAGTCTGGCCGGCGCTGCTGACGGCAGGTCTGGTCTTTTCGGCGACACAGCTTTATGTGTCGGCCCGGATGGGACCCAATCTGGTGGGGATTCTGTCCGGCTTGGTGACGCTGGCGGCGCTGGTGCTGCTGAGCCTGGTGTGGCGCCCGGCCAGCACTTACGACGGTCCTGCCCCGGACCCCATCGCCGATGCGGGTCGGCGCCGGCTGGTGCCAATGGCGGGTGGGATGGCGGATCGCGCATATACGACCGGTGAGATCGTTCACGCCTGGATGCCGTGGATTTTGCTGACGATTTTTGTATTTGCCTGGGGGCAGCCCGCCGTCAAGAATGCCCTGATGCAGCCCGTTTTCGGGATTCCTACCGTGGTGAAGATTCCGGTGCCGTTTCTGGACGGGCTTGTCTACCGGATGCCGCCGGTGGCTCCCGCGGTTGGGGCCGGGGCCCGGACCCCCGAGCATGCGGTCTTCCTGTTGGACTGGCTCGCCTCGCCGGGGACGGGGCTGTTTCTGGCGGCGGTGCTGTCGGGCATATGGCTCAAGGCGAGCGGCGCCCAGTGGCGGGAGGCGGTGAAGCGGACACTCTCCCGCATGCGGATTCCGCTGGTTACCGTCGGGACAGTGCTGGGCTTTAGCTACCTGACCCGGTACACGGGCACCGACGGAATTCTGGGTCTGGCCTTTACCAGGACCGGCTGGTTCTACCCGTTCTTTGCGCCGCTGCTGGGGTGGCTGGGCGTGTTCATTACGGGGTCGGATACGTCGGCGAATGCCATGTTCGGGAGCCTCCAGCAGATTACTGCCCGGCAGCTTGGACTGAGCGAAGTGCTGATGGCGACGGCCAATACGTCGGGCGGGGTGATGGCGAAGATGATTGGCGCCCAGTCGCTGGTGATTGCCACCGCCGCAACTTACGAGGACAAAGAAGAAGGGAAGGCCGCCGTAGGGCTGATCTTCCGGTCCATGGTTGGTCATAGCCTCGTGCTCTCGCTGATGATGGGCGTCGTCATCATGCTGATGGCCTACGTCTTCACCGGTCTTGTACCGAAATAGTGCCAGGGAGGCCGGATGCACTCACCGCTTTTCCAGTTATTGACAATAACTGGAATGCGCTCTACAATGGGACCGGACCTCAATAACAGGACCGGAGAGCACTGCCACATGACTAAACGGGCGTATTTGCTGTTCGTCAGTACCCTTTTGCTATTGCTGGTTGGTTCGACGGGGTTCGCAGCGGGTCCCAAAGGTGTCCGACCGGCGAAGGCCGCCCCGGTGCACCTGGAGGAAGTCCATTCACCGCTGGAGCGTACGGGAACGTGGACGAGCGAGCCCACGCCGTGGCCGGAGAACGGCGCACCTGAGGACGTCAACGCCGATGGCCTTGGGTTCTGGTACGGCGGGTACTACTACGAAATCGTCAGCAACACGTTGCTGGAGAACAACGTCTCCCGCGACCAGGCAGAGGCGTTCAAAATGCTGGGACGTGGGGTCTGCATGGATACGACGGAGACCACCTCGTTGACAGGGTCCATCAGCATCAGCGGGGAAGCGAAGTTTAGCGACGCGATTAAGGCGTCCTTTGGCTTCTCTGGGTCCGGGACGCGGACTTTTACCGTGACCTACAAGTATTGCGGGCCTTCGGAGTCATCTCCGTATCCGTATCGGTATTTCTACAAGCAACTCATCTACAACAAGTACCAGAGCAGCGTTCTTCGCCTCTACTACACCTGGTGGGGGACGTTTCACCACGTGGAGTCAGGCCTGTCCACCGTCCTGGTGCCGTACATGGCGACCTTCTCGCAGGATTCCGACTCATGACGGCCCGGCGCTTCATTTTGATCGGAGCGGCGTTCACGGGGGTCTTTTGGCTGTTGGGAGTGCTGGGAGCCGTGGCGGCGGCCTATGTATATGCCCGCGTTCGGGGCAATCTGCTGCCCGATGGGAGTGTGGCGAACAGCGGACCACTGGAGCACTGGGTGAGCATGAACTTCCGAGCGTATCTTCCGCGGTTTCTGCTTCTGGGGACTGTGGTGGGGCTAGCCGTGGGCCAGGTACAGTTCTGGCTGTGGCTAAGGCACGCGGGGAAGCAGTAAACTCGAATTTGAGGAAGGCGCTGGTCCGCATGGGCGGCGCCTTGTGCTTTCACCCCTTTACCTTGAGCACAATCCACAGGGCCAAAGCCATGCCGGCTACCATGCCAGCCAGAAACAGCGCGGGGAGTTTGGGCAGGTGGCGCATTATTGGACCTCCCTCACGGTGATAGGCATAAACGGGCTGTTGTGCTTTTTCCAGAACGCGAAGGCCTGGTACACCGACCAACATATGAATTGAAGTCCTTGGACATGACGGAAGAAAAGCACGGTCCGGCAGACCGTGCTAAAAGGCCGTAAGAGGAAATAACTCGCGTGCACTGACTCCGAGCAGGCTTGCCAGGATCTCTGCCTGCTCTCGGGTTGGATTTGTGATATCGAGTTCCCAATTGCTAATGGTCCCCGGGCTGACACGAACTATTCGACCCAGGTCCTGCTGCGTATACCCCCTGATCTTCCGCCAGTAGCCAAGCCGGTTCTTGCGCTCGCACAACGCCATATCGTAACCGCCACCTAACATAATGTGGTGGTCTTGATTATTAACAGCGAGGTGCCGACTCAAACCGGCAGGCCCTTCTGATCTCCCTGTCGTATGCATCCGATGAAGAAGCAAATTGGCTGGGAGATGAACTCTTGAGCGACAACGTGATTCGTACCGTGTGTCCTCATGACTGCCCTGACCAGTGTTCGGTGCTGGCCACGGTGGAGAAAGGCAGACTGGTGAAGGTGGCCGGCGACCCCGAGCACGGCTTCACCCGGGGCTTCCTGTGCGGCAAAGTCAACAAGTACCCTGAGCGGGTCCATTCGCCCGAGCGGCTGCTGACTCCGCTGCGGCGCACGGGGCCCAAGGGGAGCGGGCAGTTTGTACCCATCTCCTGGGACACCGCGCTGGATGAAATCGCCCGGCGCTGGCGGGAGACGCAGGCGAAGTTCGGCGGCGAAGCGCTTCTGGGCTATGCGTACAGCGGCACGCAGGGCATGGTGAACCGGAACATTGTCAGGGCACTGTTCCACGCCCTCGGCGCCAGCCGGATGCTGGCGGGCACGGTCTGCGATTCCGCCTGCGAGGCCGGCTGGGAGTATGCCTGCGGTTCAACGCCGGGGACCGACCCCGAAACGGTGGGCGAGTCTGACCTGATCGTTTGCTGGGGCGCCAACGTGGTGACGACCAACGTCCATCTGGTGTCGTTCATCGACATGGCCCGGGAGCGGGGCGCCCAGTTGATTGTGATCGACCCGTACCGGACCCGGACGGCAAAAAGGGCTGACTGGCACATCGCCCCGCGGGTTGGGACCGACACGGCCCTGGCCCTGGGCGTCATGCACGTACTGGTTCGGGACGGCCTTCACGACGCGGCTTTCGTGGCGCAGCGCACGGTCGGCTTCGAGCGGCTCCGGGCCGAGGTGCTGCCCGAATATACGCCTGAGCGGGTCGCGGCGATTACCGGCGTACCCGCCGCCGATGTGGAACGCCTGGCTCAGCTTTACGGGAAGGCCCGGGCGCCGTTCCTCCGACTGGGCATGGGCATGTCCCGCAACGCCGGCGGGGGCATGGCGATACGGACCGTGGCCATCCTGCCGGCCCTGGTGGGCGCCTGGGGCAAGCCGGGCGGCGGGGCGCTGCTGGATGTTGGCGCCGCCTGGAACCTGAACTATAACGCCCTGCGGCGGCCGGACCTGCTGGCCAACTCGACGCGGGAGATCAACCATAGTACCCTGGGCCGGGCGCTGGTGGAGCTAGATGACCCGCCGATCAAGGCTTTGTATGTCGCGGCCAACAACCCGGCGGTCACCTGTCCCGACCAATCCCGCATGGTGGCGGGGCTAAGCCGGGAGGATCTGTTCACGGTGGTACACGACCTGTGGCTGTCGGACACGGCGCTGTTTGCCGATATTGTCCTGCCGGCCTGTACGCCGTTCGAGACGGAGGACCTGTACCGGAGCTACGGCGCTTACTATATTCAGCATGGGCCGCAGGTGCTGCCGCTCCTGGGCGAGTCGCGCCCGAGCGTGTGGGTGGTGCAGCAGCTGGCTGCCCGGATGGGGCTGTCCGACCCGGTCTTCAGCCACAGCATGCCGGAGTACTTCAGCCTGCTTCTTGAAGGAAGCCCATTTAAGACATGCGGTTTGGTGGGCGCTGGTCCGGTGAAGCTGGCGCGGGAAAACCAGGGTCCGCCGACCACCTATTTCTACAGCAAGGCGATGGAACAGGACGGTCTCCCGCCACTGCCCGGGTGGGCGCCCGAGACTCCCGAATCGAACCTGCCCCTGCAGCTCTTGACCGCCCCGGGCCATTACCAGCATCACACGGCGTTCGCCGGTGTGGAGTCGCTGCAGCGGCTGGAGGGTGAGCCGCGGTGCCTGCTCCACCCGCTCGATGCAGCGGCCCGTGGCCTGCAGACCGGTGACGAGGTTCGCATGTTCAACGACCGTGGCCACGTCGGGCTCCATGCCCAGGTGACCGACGCCACGCAGCCCGGTCTGGTGGTCGTGGAAGGGCACCGGGGCCGGAGCCGGTACCTGTCCGGGGGGCCGCTTAACGTGCTTACGTCGGACCGGCTGACCGTTATAGGGGCCGGCGCCACGTACCAGAGCACGCGGGTCGATGTGGTAAAGGCATAATGACAACATGGCACGGCGTAGTTCGCCGTGCCACTTCTTTTGTAAGTCTGAACTATCCAGTATAGTAGGAATTACAGGAGGGATGGCGCCGTGGCAGTGCTCGAAACCGTCGGCCTGACCAAGCGGTTCGGCAACCTGATAGCCGTTAGTGATTTGAACCTCGCGGTGGAACAGGGCGAGGTCTTTGGTTTTCTGGGGCCGAACGGGGCCGGGAAGACCACGTCCATCCATATGATGTGCGGGCTGCTGAAGCCAGACGCCGGGCGGACGCTGATACGGGGGCGCCCCGTGACGGGCGGCGACCCGGAGACCCGGGCGCGGGTCGGCGTCTGCCCGCAGAACATCGTGCTGTGGGGGAGTATGACCTGTCTGGAGCAGCTGGAGTTTATCGGCGAGATGTACGGCGTGCCCCGGGCGGAGGCTCGGCGGCGGGGCGCAGGGTTGCTGGAAGCCATGGGCCTCGCCGACAAGGGGAGCAAGCTGGCCAAGACGCTGTCGGGCGGCATGCAGCGCCGGCTCAACCTGGCCATGGCGTTGGTGCACGACCCCGAGATTCTCGTGCTCGATGAGCCTGAAGCCGGGCTGGACCCGCAGAGCCGGGTGCTGGTGCGGGAGTTCGTCAAGTCGCTGGCCCGCAAGAAGACGGTGATCCTGACTACCCACAACATGGATGAAGCAGAGCGGCTGGCCGACCGGGTGGCGATTATTGACCAGGGGCGGCTGCTGACGGTGGATTCGCCCGATGCGCTCAAGCGGCAGGCGGGCCCCGGCGATGTCCTCGAAGTCGAACTGCCCGGGGCAACGCCGGCAGATGTGGGCAGGGCCAGAGGGGCCGTCGCTGCCGCCGCCGTCGCCGCCGATGTCAGTGAAGCGACAGGGATGCTGGTGCTCCGGGCGAGGGCTATTGTGGAGCTTCTCCCCGCCGTGCTGGGCGCCATTCGGGGCGCCGGCCTGGCCCCGGGCCAGGTGCACCTGCGGGCAAACACACTGGAAGACGTGTTTATCGCCCTGACGGGACGGAGGTTGCGCGAATGAGACTGCTGAGCGTCTTTCGCAAGGCCATGCGCGATCAACTGCGGGACAAGTCGACCCTGATCATGACCCTGATCGCGGCGCCCCTGTTCATCTTCCTCTACTGGCTGATGGTGGGCGGCGGATCGACGACCTATACGGTGCTGGTCCTTAACGAAGACCGGAGTGCGGTTGCAGTCGATGCGATGCGGGCGGTGAAGTACGAGGACGGTTCGCCGCTGCTCAAAGTCCGGACGGTGACGGATCGGGCCCAAGCCGAGAAGATGCTCCGGGACCGCGACGGTGATGCGCTGATTATCATCCCCGAGGGGTTTGAAGCCGCCCTGCAGGGCGGGACGCGGGCAGATGTTGTTTTCACAGGGGACCTGACCAACCCGCGCTACACGGTGGCAGCCATGCTGGCAACCGTGGCCGTGGACGAGCTTTCCCGGCAGGCGACGGGCATTACCATGCCGCTGGGGTTCGTGGAGAAAGCGCTCGGCGGCTCGGGCGGCCGGTCGGAGTTTGAGGCCTACGTGCCCGGCCTGCTCATGATCGCAGTTGAGATGCTGATGTACAAGTTCGCCATGATGCTCGCCGCTGAAGTGGAAGCGGGGACGCTGCGACGCCTGCGCCTGACCCGCATGACGGCGCTAGATTTCTTGGGCGGCATCAGCCTGACGCAGCTCGTGGTCGGTGTGGCCGCCGTCCTGCTGGCCTTTGGCACGGCTGTCATGATGGGGTTTGAGAGCCAGGGCCCGCTCTGGGTCGCCATGCTGATTACCAGCCTGGCCACGGTCTCGATTATCGGATTCGGCCTGCTGACAGCCTGCTTCTCGCGCACGACTACGGAGGCCGCCGTGGTGGCCTCGTTCCCCATGCTGGCGGTCATGTTCTTCTCCGGGTCAGCCTTTCCGCTGCCCCGGGTGGCGCTCTTCAGCCTGTTTGGCCGGGTAATCAGCATATACGACATCTTGCCGCCGACCCACGCCGTCAATGCACTGAATAAGGTGATGACCATGGGGGCGGGAATCGGTGAGATCGGATTTGAACTGGGCGCCATCGCTGTGTTATCAGCAATATACTTTGCGGTGGGCGTCTGGCTCTTCCACCGGCGGCACTTGCGCCTACAGATTTAGATCTCGACGGACTCTTCCACCCGGTCCAGCCACTCGCTGACGAGGGCATCGAAGAGGACGGGCTGCTCGAGCTCCAGGTTGTGGCCCGTGCGGTCCAGCACGGCGAGCGAAGCCCGGGGGTAACTGTCCAGGATGGCGGCCAGGTCTTTGTAGCCCACGACGGCATCGTACCGGCCTGCCAGGAAGAGCGCTGGTTTGTCGAACGGCTCCGGAGCGCGTCCACGTCGAAGGAGAAGCCATAGCCCCGTTCGCCGTAGCGGCTCAGGAAAGCCTCATCGGCGAGGGCCTGTCCGCTGAGGACGTCGCTTTTCATCCGTTCCCAGGTGTAGCGGCTTTGGACGACAGCGTACTGCTGGAAGTCGGCGGCTTCTTTCTCCGTCAGGGTGGATAGAAGCTCCCGGTCCTGGTATAGGACCCGGTGCGCGGGCACGGTGCGCCGTGCCTTTTTCGGAAACACCACCGGGCAGATAAGCAGCAGGCCCGCCACCTGCTCCGGGCGCCGGCGCACGAGGCCGCGGGCGAGGTAGCCGCCGTAGGAATTGCCGGCCAGCAGGAAGGGACCCCGGATTGTCCGGTCCACGAACGCCAGGAGCAGGTCGAGCATCTCGTCGGCGTTGGCCGGACGGTCGCCGGCGGCGGGGGGAGTCCGGCCCATGCCCGGCAGGTCCGGGTAGATGCGCTGGTAGCCCGGGCGCCCTGTGAAGACGGGCTCCAGGCAGCCGGTCATGACCCGGTGGTCTAATCCGAAACCGTGTAGTGCCAGTACAGGTATGCCTGAGCCATATGTTTCGTAGTACATCACTTCGGTACTCCTTACACCGGTGCAGAAGGCCACGGGGCTGTTCGTTCACAGCCCTGTGGCCTGGTTTGGCTTGTGGTTGCGGTATTCCTCCGGCGTGTCCAAATCAACGCAGATGCCGTGGTACGGGAGCGGCACCTCCATGACCAACTCAGGGTACCGACGCAGAACGCTGCGCAGCCCCTGGTCGCTGTCGGGCGGTGGCGTATCGTCCACGAGGCGGCGGGAGACCAGCACCGGGTGACCCCGGCGGCCTTCAAAGGTGGGCACACAGATCGATCCCGGTTTGTAGGCGCCAATCAGCACTGTGTACGCCTCAGTCGGAATCAGGGGCATGTCGCCAAGGACAACGAAGAAGGCTTCCACCGCATCCGGCAAAACGGCCAGCCCAGCCTCAATGGAAGTGAACATGCCTTCCGCCCACCGGGGGTTGGTGGTGAAGGCGACCTGTCGCTGAACACCGGCCGTCACTGCAGCCTGCACCTCGTCCGCCCGGCAGCCCAGAACGACCACCGTATGGGCGCCCGGAACCGTGGAAGCGGATCGGGCGGCCGTTCCGACGACCGTCAAAGCGCCCCAGGGCAGCAGCAGCTTGTGCTCCCGGCCCATACGGCTTGAGGCCCCGGCAGCCAGGAAAATGATGCCGAATTCCAGCGTGTTCCCCTCCTCGTTTCGTCAGGCTCGAACCGTTTCCATCGGCCAGGAGTTACGGACGGAAACGGTCCGACCCTTCCTTCAACTCCTCATGCGTGGATGCCGCTCAGGGGCGTGCCCGGGCGCCCCGCCCGGCGGGCGACCAGTTCAGCGGCAATCGACAGGGCAATTTCCGCGGGGCCGTCGGCGCCGATATCCAGCCCGACGGGGGCGTGGAGAACGGACTGGACCGTGGAGCGTAGGTTCGGACAGTCGGCGAGCACCTGCTCAATAAGCTCGGCCGTCCGGCTGCGGGCGCCCAGCAGCCCGATGTAGGCCAATTGCCGGGGCAGCAGGGCTTTGAAATGGGCCAGATCCCGTTCGTACTGGTGAGTCAGCAGCACGGCGTAGCTCCCGGGCGGCAGAGTGAGCTGCGTAGGCAGTTCGGGCCCGTCGCAGATCATGGTCTGACTGGCCGTGGGGAAACGCTCAGGCGTAACCCATGCGGGTCGGTGGTCGCAGACCGCGACCCGGAAGCCGGCGGCGGAGGCGTACGCAGCCAGAGGGCGGGCGTCATCGCCGGCACCGCAAATCAGCAGGGTGACGGGAGGCTGGATTACCTGGCGAAACAGGCTGCCGTCGCGAGTGGGGCCAAGTTGGCGGCGTCCCAGGTCGGGGCCGGGCTCAACCGCCGTCTCAAGCGTCACCGGCGTGCTGGCTGCCAACAAAGCAATGGCACTGTCCAAGACAGCGTCGGGGACGCCAGCCACCAGCACATGAACAATGCCCCCGCACCCACTGCCGGTGCCGAAGAGCAGGTCGCCAGGCGAAGCCGTGTTGTACTGCAGCAACCGGGGAACGCCGCTGGCGATTATCTGCAAGGCGTTTTCCCGGATATCCGATTCCAGACAACCGGCGCTGACCGCACCGATGACTTCGCCATCTTCGGCAATGACGGCGGAGGCACCTGCCCGCCGGTAGGAGTGACCGTCAACTTTGACGACTGTTGCCAGCACGGCCCGGCGCCCTGAGCGCCGAACCCGGTCCAGGTCGAGCAGTGCGTTGTCCGCCATTACATTCTCCCCCCAGCTTTGAGAACTAGCAGGGCTTCCAGCACGCCGCCCGCGACGGCGAGTGCTTTGTCCGATATGGTATGGCAGCGTTCCGGCTCACAAATGGGATCCACATCGCCGATTTTGAGGCCGGCGGTGACCGGTGTGAAGTCGTGGATCAAACCCCGCAGAATTCCACCGATACTTGCTTTCACAGGCTCATCGCCCACGTGACCCAGTAGGTCGCCGGCTACTACACGGGCGCCGATCTCCACTACACCGCCCGCGAAGATACCTAGTGCCGGCGCCCGCACGATGCGGCCTTCGCCGTGCCCGCCTCGCTCAGCCGGCACGCTCGTGTTGGCGATGGCGGCGCCGTGGTAGTAGACGCGGCCTAACCAGTGTCCCCGCTGTGTCTCCACCACGGCGTGGCAGTCCGCTCCGGCGGTGAATCCCGGTCCGATCCCGACGACCACGGGGGCGTCGGTGATCGCCGTGCCGAGGTTACGTTTTGCCATGATCGCATCAACCACGGCGTGTGGCCTCAGTCGTGCAACGCAGTCCGCCGCAGCGTCGATGAGCAGGGGGATTTCGCCGGCGGAGGCGTCCTCCACAGCGGTGACCAGGCGGGCGGTTACGCCCTCAACGGTCCACGTTCCTTCATACACGGCAGAAGAGAAGGCGACCGTCCGCCGCACCGCGAGCGGCTGCGGCACTTCGGTCATGACGACCGGCCAGCCGCACCGGACGAGGCGCCACCCGATGCCGGAAGCCAGCTCCCCGGCGCCCTTGATCAGGATCATCGGCTAGTTCCCTCCCACGAGTCGCTCTACGACGGGTGGTTCGGCTTGCGCGGCAGTCAGGAGGACCAGATGGGCGCCTTCCCTGATGAGCGCCTGTCCAACTGCCCGGGCTGCGGCGAACCGGTCCGGGGAGTCGGCCTGGTTGACTACGGGCACGACCCGCGCCTGATCAGGCCGGCCCCGGGCGGAGACTTGCCACAGGATCCGCGCGACAAGGGTGGGCGTCACCGGCCCGCCGCGCCCCGCAAAAGAAGCCGCGGCGTCAACCCGGTGGACCCAGTCGGCACTCAGGGGGCGCCCGACTACTGAGGCACCGGCCACGGGCACTGCAACTGTGGTGCAGGGTGGAATGACCGGCTCATGGGCGAGCGGAAACTTGAGCGGCCGCCCGGCCGAGCCGTCCGCTTCTACCACGACCAGATCAAACCGGCGGCTCAAATCCAACACAACAGGAAACCCCACACCAGACAGTTTGCCGTCAGGGAGGGCCGGACCTGCCACCCACTGGTCGGGCGGCAGGTCCGGGGGCAGTATTTTGGTTGTCACGGTGAAGACCGCCCGAAGCCCGCCGGCCCATGCCTCCCGCACCAGCCGGTGAGCCAGGGACGTCTTCCCTCCGCCACCAACAAGCGCAACCACATCACCGGGGTGCAGCCCGAGGGCTTCGATCAGCTGCATCAGCCGCGGCCGCCCATGGTGAGCGCCATCAGCGCCTTCTGCACGTGCAGCCGGTTCTCGGCCTCGTCGTACACGACCGACTGCGGACCGTCGATCACTTCGTCGGTCACTTCGTAGTTCCGGTCGGCAGGCAGCGGATGCATGTAGATGGCGTGCTTCTTGGCGATGCTCATCATGCGGCTGTCGCACTTCCAACCCGGGTACTTCTTGATCAGGTCGATGCCTTCGGTCTTGTTCGTAGTGACGGTCAGCGGGCCCCAGGACTTCGGAATGACGATGTCCGCGTTCTGGAACCCTTCTTCCATATCGTCGACGATCTCAAACTTGACGCCCGCCTCTTCAGCGTTGGCCCGGGCCTGAGCGATCGTCTCGGGCATGAGGGCGAACTCCTTCGGGGCCGCCAGGGTGACGTCAATGCCGAACCGCGGCATCAACATGACCAGGCTCTGGGGCACCGACATGGGCCGGACGTAGTTGGGGGCGGATGTCCAGGCCACCGTCAGCTTGAGGCCCCGGGTGTTCTTGCCGAACCGCTCCCGAATGGTCATCAGGTCCGCCATGACCTGGCAGGGGTGATAAACATCGCACTGCATGTTCAGAATGGGCACCCGGCTGTACTTGGCGAGTTCACGGATATACTGGTTGCCTTCCCGATAAGCGCAGTGCCGGACGGCGATGCCGTGGCCGTAGCGGGAGAGGACGCTGGCGGTATCCTTGGCGTTCTCGCCATGGCTGATCTGCAGCTTGTCGGGGGTCAGGTCGTGGGCGTGGCCGCCCAGCTGGGTCATGCCGGCCTCGAACGAGTTCCGGGTGCGGGTGGAGTTATCGAAGAAGATCATGAACAAGGTCTTGTCCGGCAGGTACCGGTGGGGCCGCCCCAGGGCGAAGTCCCGCTTCAGCTCGTCGGCCACCTCGAAGACCATTTCGAGTTCTTCCCTGGTCCATTCCTGATCGGTAATGAAGTGCTTTCCGCGCAGCAGGCTATGCATAACGTCAACGGCTCCCCTCTACATGATTTGCGAGCACCTGCGGGAACACCGCGTAGAACGCAGTGGCGGTAACCAACTGGTCGATGGAGACCTGGTCCTGGACCGTGTGGGCGAAGCGCTCTTCGCCGGGACCGAAGCCAATGGTCGGGATGCCGAGCTGGCCCATGGTCGCGATGCCGTCGGTGGAGAAGACCCACCGGCCAATGGCCGGCTTTTCGCCCCGCACCCCTTGGGCAGCGGCGGCGCCCGCCTGCACCAGCGGATGGCTCTCCGGCAGCACCCAGGTCGGATAGTCCTTGGGCACGTCCTTCTCGTAGCCGGTCCAGGACGGATCGGTGTAGCGGAGCAGTTCCACCGTTGCCTCGTCGGCACCGGGCAGCGCCCTGATTTCTGCCATCGCCGATTCCGCACTCTCCCCCACCGTCAGACGCCGGTCAATGTAGAGCACTGCCTCGTCCGGCACGGCGTTCAGCGACGGGGTTTTGGATTCAAGGTAGCTTGCCACGATGGTGCCCTTGCCGAGGAAGAGGTCGTACCCCATTCGTTCGTTATTCAGTATTTCGATGCCGGAGATGATCTTCGCCATTTTGTACAGGGCGTTGGAGCCCCGCTCCGGCGCACTGGCGTGGCAGGAGACGCCCTTGACCGTCACCTTGATTTCGCAGCGCCCCCGGTGGCCCCGGTAGATGTCAAGGTTGGTCGTCTCACCGATCACGACGTAGTCGGGCCTGATGTGGCCGGTCTTGATCATCTCGCCGACGGCCCAGCCGTCGCAGGACTCCTCTTCAACCACACCCGCTATCCAGAGGGTGAACGGGCCGTCGAGTGCGAGGTCCTTGAGCACCTTGGCGCCGTAGACCATGGAGGCGATGGCCATTTTGTTATCAGAGGCGCCCCGCCCGTAGATGATGCCGTTCTCCACCTTGCCAAGGAAGGGATCGAACTCCCAGGCCGCCGGGTCGCCGACGCCAACCGTATCGATGTGTGAATCGTACAGAACCGTGACGGGTCCGCTGCCGATGCGCCCCAGGACGCAGCCGTTGGGCGCGAAATGGACATCCTCCAGCCCGACCTTGCGCATCTCTTCCGCGATCCGCTCCACAACCGCCTTTTCGTTGGTCGACGTGGAGGGGATCGCGATGATTTCGCGCAGGAACCACACTACATCGTCCTGGTACTCGCGAGCCCTTGCTCTTGCCTGGTCAAACAAATCCGTTCACCCCTTACTCTCTCATGTCAGCGGGCAATGCCTTCCACACCTCGGCCATACTGGGCTGCACGCGAATCGGCGCCCCCGCCGCCTCAATGGCCCGGCGCACATCCTTGAGTCCACTGCCGCTAACGACGACGGCAACCGAGTCCGACTTCCCGATGATTCCTTGTACAACGGCCTTCTGCAGGCCTGCGACGGCGGCGCCCGCCGCGGGCTCCGCGAAAACACCCGTCAGGCGGCCCGTGAGCCCCATCGCTTCCCGAATTTCATTGTCGGTAACGAGCGTAAACGTGCCACCCGTCGCCTTGATGCGAGTGACCGCCTTGACCCAGTTGCGGGGTTCGCCCACGGCAATGCCGTCGGCGATGGTCTCCTCGCCGCCGGGGGCGTAGCGGCTGCCAAAGAAGGCGTCAGCGACGGCGCGGGACCCTTCGGCCTGAACGCCCAGAATCCGCGGCACCCGGTCGGTCCAGCCGATGCGCGCCAGTTCGATGAACGCCCTGGCGATACCGGCCACCGTGCAGCCGTCGCCCACGGAGACGACCACCCAGTCCGGCACCTGCCAGCCCAGGTCCAGCGCGACTTCCAGGCCGCAGGTCTTCTTGCCTTCCACCAAGTACGGGTTGATGCCGCTGAGCCGGTTGTACCAGCCCTTCTGCTCGGCGATGGCCGCTGTGGCCAGGGCGAAGGCGTCGGCGTAGGAGCCCTGCACCTGAAAGACCGTGGCGCCGAAGATCAGGAGTTGGGCTACCTTGCCTTCAGCGGCGGTCTGCGGAACGAAAATGACCGATCGGAGGCCGGCCGCAGCACAGGCACCGGCCAGCGACGATGCCGCGTTGCCGGTGGAGGCGGTGGCCACCACCTTGGCGCCGACTTCCATCGCCTTCGCGACGCCGATCGCCGAAGCCCGGTCTTTGAGCGAAGCGGTGGGCGCCCGCCCCTCGTCCTTCAGCCAGAGCTGGCCAACCCCCAGCGCTTCGGCAAGGCGGGGCGCCGCGACCAAAGGCGTGTTTCCGGGCAGCAGCGGACCCCGGGGACCGTCAGGGGCCACGGGCAGCAGGGGCGCCCAGCACCAGAGACCTTGCCCGCTGCGGACGGCTACGGTCTCCCGGTCCTCATGGCGGGCAATGGCGTCGTAGTCAAAGACCACATCGAGAATGCCGGTGGGACCGCACGCCGGGCACGTGGTGGCGGTTGGGCTCGCCGGGTAAGTCTTGCCGCAGAGGACACATTCCAGGTGCTTAACGTACTGCACGGTCCACGCCCCTCTCGAGGTATTTGCCCCAGCCGGCTTCCGCCTTGAGTTCGCCGTCCCGGATGACGGGGCGCCCGCGCACCAGCACATGGCGGGCAGCGCCGCTTACCGGAAGCCCTTCATACGGGCTGTTGTCGCTGCCGCAGTGGTGGGTAGCCGCTGACCAGGTGTGACGGGGCGCCGGGTCCCACACAACGATGTCCGCGTCGCTGCCCGGAGCGATGGTGCCTTTGCGCGGATAGAGCCCGAAAATCCGAGCGGGATCCGTCGCCGTAACGGCAACGAGCTCTTCCAGGGTGATGTATCCGCGCTCGACGCCGTAGGTGTACAGGAACGGCAGTCGCTCCTCGACGCCTGGGGCGCCGTTTGGAATCCTGTCGAATCGCTCCCTGCCCCGCGCCTTCTGCTCCAGCGTCCAGGGGCAGTGGTCGCTGGCGACGACCTCAACGGTCTTGCCCAGAGCGTCCCAAAGGGCTTTCCGATCCTTCTCCGTGCGTAGCGGCGGCGACAGCACCCACCGGGCGCCATCGAAGTGGGGGCGGGCGAGCTCATCAGCCGTGAAGAGCAGGTAATGGGTACAGGTCTCGGCCAGCACGGGAATCCCCCGCCGCCGGGCGGCTTCGATCTCCTCCAGCGCTTCCCGGCAGGTAACATGCACTACGTAGAGCCGGGCGCCGGCCATTTCCGCCAGGCGGCACGCCCGCCCCGTGGCCTCGGCCTCGGCGGCGGCCGGCCGGGTGACGGCATGGAACCGGGGCGCCGTCTCGCCGCGCGCCACGGCCTCGACCACCAGGGTATCAATCACATCGCCGTTTTCAGCGTGAACGAGCACCAGGCCGTTCGCCTTTGCGACCGCCCGCATGACGGCGAACAGGTCGGAATCGCCCAGCATCAGGCGGTTGCGGTACGCCGTGTATACCTTGAATGACGGCACGCCTGCGCGCACCATGAGCGGGATCTCATCTAACACAGAAGGATTTACATCAATAATGCCCATGTGAAAACCATAGTCGATCACCGCGTGAGGCGCAGCCCGCCGGTGCCAGTCGGCCAGGGCGTTCCCGAGCGAGTCGCCCCGCTCCTGGGTGATCATGTCGATCACCGTGGTCGTACCGCCAAAGGCTGCGGCGATTGTGCCGCTGTACCAGGAATCGGCGTTGAACTCGCCGCCCCCGGTGGGCAGTTCAATGTGCGTGTGCGGGTCAATGGCCCCGGGCAGCACGTAGCACCCCTCGGCATCAATCACCTCGTCGCCGGGCGCCCGCAGGCCCGCCCCGATGGCCGTCACCTGGGCGCCCTCCACCCGGACATCCGCCAGCATGCGGCCCGCGGCTGTCACCACTGTGCCGCCGGAGATCATCGTGGCCATCGCTCACATCCCCCCTCGTTTCGCCAGGCTCGAACCGTTTCCGTCGGCCAGGAGTTGCGGACGGAAACTGTCCGACCCTTCCTTCAACTCCTCTAGAACTTGGGCGGGGTAATTGCCGCCAGGACTGTCAGCTCCTGCTTGCCGCTGTTGCGGATGCGATGGGGGAGGGACGCCCGGATCTGAATGGCATCCCCCTCCTGGAGCCGGTAAATCTCGTCGGCCACGGTGATCTCCATCTCTCCGCCCAGCACCACGAAAGCTTCCTCGCCCGGGTGTGAGGTGACTTCATCGCCCGAGGCGACGCCCGGCGGTAGCCGGGTCAGCACGACTTCCAGCTGTGCCTGCGGATCGGCGGGGGAGAGCAGCTCCCACTGGGCCGCCGTGTCGTGCAGGCGTAAGATGCGCCGCTCGTGCTTGCGCACCACGGGGCTGGGGGTGGCCTCATCAAGCAGGAAGAAAAAGACGGGCACTTCCAGGGCGCCTGCAATGCGGCGGAGCGATGTGATGGACGGCTCGGTCACATCCCGCTCCACCTGGCTGAGAAAACTGGCGGTAAGGCCTGTCCGGTTAGCCAGTTCCTGCAGGCTGATGTCCATCTGCTGGCGGCGCTGCCGAATCCGCTCGCCAATACCCACGGGAATGACCTCCTTCCATATGTACGGATCAGATCTGCTTCCAGACCTGCGCTGCAACACTTTGGGCCTGCCGGGCGAGCGTCTCCTCGTCAACGCCGACGATGCGGCGGTCGCTCACCACGACCTGGCCGCGCACCAGCACCGTGCGCACGTGGGCCGCTGAGATGCCGAAGAACAGGTGGAACGGGAAGTTGCCGTCCGTAATGGGCGTTGGGGGCCGGTAATCGGTGACGACGAGGTCGGCGGCGCTGCCGGGCTCCAGCCGGCCCAGGGGGGCGCCGAAGCGTTCGCTCAGAATGCGGGGGTTCTCTCTTAGCAGCACATCGGCAAACTCGGCCACGCCCGCTGAAGGGGTCGCGGTGCTGTGGCTGTGCAGCGTGGCTGCCGCCCGGAGGGTCTCCAGCATGTCCGGGGTGTAGCCGTCGGTGCCGAGGGCGACCTTGACGCCCTGTTTCCGCATGTCGAGAATGCGGGGGAAGCCCACGGCGTTGCCCATGTTGGAGTGGGGTTGATGAGTCAGCACCACGCCGGTATAAGCGAGAATCGCCATCTCTTCTTCATCAAGATGGACGCCGTGTCCGACGAAGGTGCCGGGTCGCAGGATCCCGGCAGCCGCCAGCCGGTGTGCCGTGCGGACGCCGCTGCGCTCCAGCGCGTCGGCGGGGTCTTCAGGCCCTTCGGCCAGGTGGATGTGGAAGCCGGCGCCCAGCTCGTCGGCGGCGGCACGGCAGTGGCGGAGCGTCTCGTCCGACAGGGTGAAGGCGGCGTGGAGCCCGAAAAGGGCCGGCATGCGCCGATCTCTGAGGAAGCGAACGTTCTCTTCGATGCCTTCCTGCGCACCCACGGCACCGTTGCGATCCGTCACCTCATAGCAGAGGCAAGCCCGAATGCCCAGCGTGTCGGCGGCACGCGCAATCTCGTCGAGCGAGCCGGCGATAAAGGAAGGGCTTGCGTGATGGTCCACCACGGTGGTGACCCCGCAGCGCAGGTGATCAGCCAGGCCGTACAGGGCGCTCAGGTGCACCGCTTCACGGGTGAGCGCCCGGTCCAGCTTCCACCAGACGCTTTCGAGAATCTGCCGGAAGGAGCGCGGCGCCGGGCCGGGAAAGGCAAACCCCCTGGCGAACAGGCCGTAGAGGTGGGTGTGGGCGTTGGTCAGTCCGGGCATGATGACGGCGCCCCGGGCATCAATGTGCCCGGCGTCGGGGTAGAGTTCGCTCAGTTCCTGAAAGCCTGCCACGGCACTGACGCGGTCGCCGTCCACCAGTACACCGGCGTCAGGCAGCACGCCCAGGGCGCCCATCGTGGCCACGATTCCCGGGCCAATTAGCAGTCTCACGCCCGTATCACCTCCAGGGCGGCAGCATGGTCACCTGCTCGCGGGGCCGGAAAGAGAGCGCCCCGTCCGGGCACGCCGAAACGCAGAGCCCGCACTCGAAGCAGTTGGCCGCATTGATGACCGGGAACTCCTTGGGGCGGGCAACAATCGCGTCGAAGTAGCAGACCACCCCGCAAATGGTACAGCCGCTGCACTTGGAGTCGTCCAACTGCGGTGCCTCTTCGGCGGTGAGCACGACCCGCTGGCCGCGTCCCCACCGCTTCAGGTAGAGCCCCCGGATTCCTTCCGTATCGGCGTAGCCATGCCCGTCGAGCCAGGCGCCCAGGCCGTTGGCCAACTCTGCATACGCAGCCGGACCTTTCAGGACCGGGAGGGTGGTGACCTGAACGAGTACGGCGCCCACCATCAGGAACTCCAGCACATCGCGCACGCTCATGGCCCCGCCGCTGGCAATGACGGGCTTTCGTACCTTTCGGGCGACTTCAAAGACGGTCCGGACTGCGATGGGGTGAATTGGGGCGCCGCTCAGCCAGCAGTAACCGTAGTGGTCGCTGAGGCGCGGAGCGCCGTTCTCATCTGGGTCAATATCCAGCACCGGGCCAAACCCGCTCATGCAGACGAACGCGTCCACAAACGGCTCAATCTCTTGGGCGCGCTCGGCAATATCCTCGCCGTGCCACAGGCAGAGCTTGGCCCAAATGGGCACCGAAACGGCCCGGCGGAGGGCCTGAATCGCCTCGACGGACTCCTCCCATGGCTGAAACGCGGTGCTGTACTCCAGCGCCTGGGCGCCGGCTGCCACCAGGCGGACGCCCAGTTCACCCACCTCTGACGCAGGCCCGGCAAGGCTTGCGACGACCGGCACACCCAGATCATCCGGAAACGACCACTGCTCTACCGGCAGCGCCGACCCCCGCTGATTGGTGAGCAAGCCGTCGCGCCCGTACGGCACAACCGTGGGCTCCGGCGGCGCCGGCAGGGGCCAGGGCAATACGGTGCGGGTCACGATGCCGCCGGCACCGCCCTGCACGGCCGCGATCAGGTCTTTCAGCAGCTCGGTCTGGGGCCCGGAGCCGGATACGATGGGGTTCGGGAAGCGGAGCCCGTTCAGTTCCACTGCGAGATTCGCCATCGCCCGCACCCCCTCAAGTTTTCAGGCCCAGGCGCCGCAGATGCAGCCCCTGAACCTGGTGAATATCTTCGTAGCCGTGGGCGTCGAGCCACTCGCTGACGCCCCTGGCCAGTTTTGCGTAGTAGTTCTGACCCCGGAGCAATATCACCGTGCAGACCTGTACCAGTGAAGCGCCGGCCATGAAGAAGGCAATGACATCCTTCGGGTTCGCGATGCCGCCCACCCCGATGACCGGCTTCTTGACCCGCCGGGCCACTTCAAAGACGGAGCGCAGGGCGATGGGCCGAATCGGGGTGCCGGAGAGCCAGCCGTAGCCCAACTGGCTGCCCAGGGTCGGCTCCACGCACTCCACATCGATGCGGAGCGTCGGGCCATAGCTGTTGATGCAGGCGTAGGCGTCCACATATGGCTCGATCATCGCTGCCAGTTCGCCCAGGTCGCCTTTGTGGGGCGACAGCTTCGCGATGATGGGGCATTTGACCGACTCGCGCAGGGCGCGGGCCGTGTCGACCAGCCGGGCGGGGTCCAGATAGTGAATGGTGAACTCGATGGCGTCCACACCCTTGGCCGCCACCCGGGGACCGATGGTGCGGAGTTCATCGGGCGTATAGCCGACCGAGGCAATGAACGGAATCCGGTGCCGGTGAGCCGCTGCCAGGCCGATATCGTACTCGCGGTCCAGCCACTGTTCAGGCGTCAGTTCCGTCCATAGCTCCGTGTTCAGCATGCCGGTCTGGCCGTAGCGGACCATGTCGGGGCGGGGCGGTTCGGCGGGCCGTATCGAGACGGTCTTGGCAAGCAGTCCGCCGGCCCCGCCCTCGGCTGAGCGCCGCAGCTGCTCGCCGTTGCCTACGTTCGGCCCGGCGGCGGGGATGATTGGGTTGCGGAACGTCATGCCCAGCAGCTCGACGGCAATCTTCGCCATTACGTTTTCGCCTCCTCGGTCATCTCCTGATCAACGGTTCGATGAAGACCTCGGCGGCGCCGCCGCAGATCATATCCATATCGTTCAGATACTCCGGGGCCAGCAGGACCGGGCGCCCCCCCGGGGCCTGGGCCGCCAGCGCCACCCGCCGAATTTCGGCTTCCCACTTCCCACCGCCCACGGAGCCGACCAGGGTGCCATCGCCCTTGACCAGCATACAGGCGCCGGCGCTACGGGGCGTGCTGCCCCGCACCGAGACGATGGTGGCGAGCGCACACGGCTCCGATTGCGCCAGTGCGTCTGCCAGCGCCAGCCAGACTCTCTGGCCTTCCAGGGTGCCGGCGGGCACACCTGCCTCCCTTTCCGAGCGCCCCGCTTTCGACAGCGGCACACCGCTACCGCCCCGGCGCACGGCGACCAGCTCGGCCACAATCGCGACAGCAATTTCCGCCGGCGTTTCCGCCCCGATATCCAGCCCGATGGGCGCCCGCAGCTGCTCCATGGCCCAGACCGTGGCCTCGCCGGCGTCCAGCAGTTCCTTCTGCAATGTTGCGACCTTGCGGCGGCTGCCCACCATGCCCAAGTAGGCCGCAGGCTGCTGCACCGCCGCCCGGAGGGCTTCCTTGTCCTTTTCGTGGCTGCGGCCGGCCAGCACAATGAACGTCGTGGCATCCGTATGCAGCCGCTGAATGACGGCTGCCATCTCTTCGCACAGCACCGCGCAGCCGGGGAATCGCTCCGGCTGGGCATACTCTGACCGGTCGTCGACTACGGTCACCCGGAATCCCGCGGCCAGTGCGGCGGGCGCCAGGGCTGCCGCCACATGTCCGGCCCCGGCTACCAGCAGCTGCGGCGGCGGGAGCACGGGGTCGGTGAAAACACGCAAATCCCCCACGGTTACAAGGCGGGGGCGCCCGTCGGCAATGGACTGCCGGGCGACGCCCATCAGGTCGTACCGCAGGTCTTTGATCTCCGCGGCCGACGTTTCGATTCCCTCCATCTCCCCGAACGGCCGCACCACCATGTGGGTGCCCAACATCGGCGCGGGACCGTCCACCACAGCCACACGGCAGGCTGCTTGCTCCTGCCGGGCAGCCCGGGCCAGCGCTTTCCAATGCACCATCGCTTTCACCTCATACGATTTGCTGCCAGACTGACCGCCGCAAATATCTTCTGGTAGCCGGTGCAGCGACACAGATTTCCTTCCATACCTTCTTTGATCTCTGCTTCTGACGGATTCGGGTTCTGATTCAACAGCGAGTAAGCGCTCATCACCATGCCGGTCATGCAGTAGCCGCACTGGACGGCCCCGGCTTCGACGAATGCCTGCTGCACGGGGTGCAGCTTGCCGTCGGACGCCGCCAGCCCTTCGACCGTAAGCACGTCAGCCCCGTCGGCCTGCGCGGCCATGACGAGGCAGGAGTTGACGGTCCGGCCGTCCAGCAGGACGGTGCAGGCACCGCACTCGCCCTTGCCGCAGGACTCCTTGGCGCCAATCAGCCCCAGGCGTTCCCGCAGGACATGCAGCAGCGGCTCGGTGGGGGCGGCTTCCACGGTGACAGGCTTTCCGTTCACGTTCAAACGCAGTTCCATGTGGCTACCCCTCCCCGTGGTCGGGGCCTTTGGGCTGTGCGTAGCCCTCGCCCTCGGTCTGGTGCAACTGGGCGGCCAGTCCGGCCGCGCGGGCCGCTGCAATGCGGCCACGCAACTCGGGCGTGTCCTCGGACGGCTCGCCCTGGAGGGCGGCAAAGACCCGCTCTGCCGTGGCGGGCGCCCGGAAGACCTGCACGCCCACAGCGTCGAAAATCGCTCCGAATACAGCCGGCATCGTGGGCACGATGGGCACTTCGCCCATGCCCTTGGCGCCGGACGGCCCTTTCTCTTCCGGCACCTCTACGATAAACGTCTCGACTTTCGGCGCGTCGCCTGCCGTTGGGATGATGTAATTGGACATGTTTGGGTTAAGGAAGCGACCTTCCTTGATGAGCGTATCCTCCATGAGCGCCAGGCCCACCCCCTGAGCTATGCCGCCTTCGGACTGGCCTTCGACGCCCATGGGGTTGACCGATTTGCCCGTGTCGACCACCGAAGCGACTTCCAGCACCTGCACTTCGCCGGTGAGCGTGTCGACTTCGACCAGCGCTGCCTGGGCGCCGTACCCGTAAATGTGGTGCGGTAGGCCGAAAGCGCCGGGAATCTCTTCTTCCGCTTCGGGCCACAGGAAGGAGCCTTTCACCTTGGTCTCCAAATGGCGTTTGTGCGCCACGGCATAGGCCTCAGCCCAACTTGAGACGCCGCACTCGTTCAGGAGGGCCACCATTTTCTCGGCCGCAAGCTGAATCGCCTTGCCGCCCGTGAAGACGGAGCGGGTGGCGGTAACGGTGCCAGAGTCGGCGGAGTAGCCCGTGTCGCCCTGAATCACTTCAATGTCGGCCACATCGCAGCCCAGCGCCTCCGCGGCGAACTGGGCGTAGGCCGTCTGGTTGCCAGTCCCAATCTCCTGAATGGAGATGCCGACCCTGAACTTACCGCCCGGCAGCAGTTCGATGACGGCGGCGCCGTAGTCGGGAATGCCCTTGCCCAGGCCGAGGCCCTGCATGCCGACGCCAATGCCGACGCCCCGCCGTTTCCATGGTTCGGTGGCGGCCTGCTTGCGCGCGACGCGTTCCTTCCAGGTCGGGGAGTTCTCCAGGGCGGCCAGGACCGCCTGATTCCCCACCCCGGTCGTCATCGGATTGCCGATGGCCGACTCGTCGCCCCGCCGGATGGCGTTCTGCTTGCGCAGGTCCAGCGGGTCGCGTCCCAGCCGCCGGGCGATCTCATCCACATTGGACTCCAGGGCGACCAGCACCTGGGGCACGCCGAAGCCCCGGAAGGCCCCGCTGATGCCGTTGTTGGTATAGACGCAGTACCCTTCCACATTCACATTCGGGAACCGGTAAATGCCCCCGACGTGCTCGATCGCGAGGTTCAGCACCGGCCCGCCCAGCGAGGCGTAGGCGCCGGTGTCGGAGACCAGGAACGCCTCCTGCGCCAGGAAGGTGCCGTCGGTGGCTGCCGCCGTGCGCATCTGTACCACGAACGGATGCCGCTTGATGCCCGCTACCATCGACTCTTCGCGTGACAGGTGGATTTTGACGGGGCGCCCGCCCGTGTGCAGGGCCAGCAGGGCCAGATAATGCTGAACGGTCAACTCATCCTTGCCGCCGAAGGCGCCGCCGGATGGACTGGAGAACTCGCGGATCTTCTCTGGGTCCCAGTTCAGCAGGCGGGCCAACTGCAGCCGGTCCCGGAAGGCCGCCTGCGCCGGGCACCAAATGTAAAGCATCCCGTCGGGCCTCAACTGCCCGACGCCGCCTTCGGTCTCCAGGAACATGTGCGCCTGCCGCGGCGTGAAGTAGATGTGATCGGCCACCACCGCAGCTTCCGCAAAGGCCTTCGCCACATCGCCCCGGCGAATTACCGTGCGCAGGTGGATGTTGCCTGTCTCGTGTACGGGGGGCGAGTCAGGCAGAAGCGCCGCCAGGGGGTCATCCACCACCGGCAGCGGTTCGTAGTCAACTTCAATCAGCGCAAGGGCCTGCGCGGCGGTTTCCGGCGTTTCGGCGGCTACCAGGGCGACGGCGTCGCCCAGCATGCGGACCTTCTCCTTGCAGAGCACGGGCTGGTCCGGAATCACGATGCCAAAGCCGTTCAGGCCGGGTACGTCGGCATGCGTCAGCACGCAAATGACGCCCGGCAGCGCCTTGGCCTTTGCCGTATCAATGCGGCGGATATAGGCGTGCGGGTGGCGAGACCGCAGCACCCTGCCGTAGCAGGGATTCGTCAGGGGCAGGTCGGTCATGTAGACGGGCTCGCCTTTCAGTTTGGGCGCCGCATCCACCCGGTGAACCGACTTGCCGAGCCAGGACTCTGTTTTCACAGGCAACCGCCTCCGATCGGGGGAACCAACTTCAGGCTCCGGGCCGTCGCCGGAATGGCGGCGGAGAAGCCGGTCGGGTCGTCGTCCGCCAGTACGATGAAGTACCGGTCGTCGATGTGGAGCTCCCGGAGCAGCGCCTCGACGGTGGTGCCGGGCGCCACTTCGACATCGGTGTCCACGTAGATGTCCCGGAGGGGGCCGTAGAACTCAACGCGCAGCCGCATCCGGCATCACCTCCGGACCGAGCAGGCGGATCAGCCCGCGAAGCAGCAGGTTGCCGGCCATGGCCCGCCGGTACCCGGCGCCGGCCCGCACATCGCTGATGGGCATTGCCGCAGCTTTCGCGGCCGCCACAGCGGCGGTGACGTTGATCGGGTCGACCAGCGCGGCTTCCGCGGCGGGCACACGGCTGACCGTCGGGGCGACGGCGCCCAGGGCCACCCGGGCCATGCCCGCCCCCAGCCGCACGGCCACGCTAGCAATGGAAATGGCATGGGCGGCCCGCAGCCCCAGCTTCTCGAATGTGCAAAGCTCATCCGGGCTCTGGGCGCGGAAACGGACCCCGGTAATCAACTCACCGGAGGCCAGCTTCAGGCGCCCCGGGCCCAGCATGAACTGGTCGATGGGCCGGTGGCAGTTGTTGTTGATGATAACAGTCGCCTCCAGGGCATACAGCGCCGGGAGGCTGTCGCCGGCAGGAGAGGCCGTTCCGATGTTCCCGCCGATAGTGCCCATGTTCCGAATCTGCGGCCCGCCGATTGTACGGGCCGCTTTAGCCAACAGGGGGGCGCCGTCCCGAATCAGGGGCGACGCAAGTAGCTCGCTAAAGGTGGTGAGAGCGCCGACCTCCAGCCAGTGGCCGTCGCGGCGTATGTAATTCAGCTCGCCCCGCAGGTGAAGCAGGTTCACCCAGGCCCGGGGGCGCCAGAGCCCGTCCTTGAACTTGACCATGGCGTCGGTGCCGCCCGCCAGCGGCCGGATTTCACCGCCCCCTTCCGCCAAAACCCGGAGCGCCTCCACAAGCGTGGGCGGCGAATAGACCGTCACGTCTCCCTGGAGCATCTGGAATCGCCTCCCTCACTGGACCAATATTCAGCTGGACTGAAAATCCTGCGCCGTATTTCGCTCCGACTTGATGAAGTTCCTCCAATTTTGTGCACTTCTTAGTTCTTTTCCGAACAATTTTGCGGTATGCTGGATTTCAAATAAGGGCTCTGCAGGCAGTGAGGGGGGTATCTCGGATGGCGGGTCCGCTCACGTTTGAGGAAGTGCGATACGCTGTGGCAGTTGCCGCCGGGCGTGAGCCCGGCACGCTCCTGCTGACCAACGCCCGGGTGGTCAACGTCTTCAGCGGGGAGGTTGAGTCCGGACCTGTCCTCCTCGCAGGCCGGCTAATCGCCGGCGTCGGTCCGGAGTATGCCGGGGCGCTGTCCCGGGAGACCGCCGACCTGCAGGGTGCCTACCTGGTGCCGGGCTTTGTGGATGGGCACGTGCACCTGGAGTCGGCGCTCGTTGAGCCGCGGGAATACGCCCGTGCGGTCGTGCCGCGGGGCGTTACGGCCGTGGTATGGGACCCGCACGAGTGGGCGAACGTGGTGGGCACGGCGGCCTTTGAAGCGGCCCAGGTGGCCACGGCCGGCCTGCCGCTCGATGTATGGCTGACCGCATCATCCTGCGTGGCGGCCAGTCCTCTGGAGACGGCCGGCGCCCGGCTCGATCCCGAAGACCTGCAGGCAGTGCTGGGCAGCGGGCGCGTGGTGGGTCTGGGTGAACTGATGAATTTTCCCGGCGTTGTGGCCGGTGTCCCCGAAGAGTTGGACAAGGCCTGGCGGGCGGAGGGGCTCGGCAAGGCCGTGGACGGGCATGCCCCGCTCCTGGCAGGCAGGGCTCTGCAGGCTTACGTGGCTGCCGGCGTAGGTTCGGACCATGAGTGCATGAATATGCACGAGGCGGAAGAGAAGCTGCGCCTGGGTATGACGGTCTTTCTGCGGGAAGGGTCGGCGGCGCGCAACCTGGCCGACCTGCTGCCGTTGGTTACGCCAGAGCGCCGTGACCGCTTTTGCCTTGTCACTGACGACAAACACCCTCACGACCTGGTGCGTGAGGGTGGCGTGGATTATGCCGTTCGCAAGGCGGTGCAGCTCGGGCTTGACCTGCCGACGGCTGTCCGGCTGGCGACACTCAATACGTGCCGGTTCTTCGGGCTGCGCCGTAAGGGCGCCATTGCCCCGGGACACTGGGCCGACCTGGCCATACTGGAGCCCGGCACGCTCACCTGCAGAGCTGTGTACAAGGCAGGGGAACTCGTGGCAAGAGACGGCCGGTTGCTGGTAGATGTGTACCCGCCCACCGACCCCCGGCTGCTGAACACGGTCAGACTGCCTGATGTCACCCCGGAGCGACTGCGGCTGCCTGCGCCGGCCAGCCTGGTGCGCGTGATCGGGGTGGTGCCGGGGCAGATCATCACGCGGGCGCTGACGGTGGCGCCCACCGTGCGCGACGGCCAGGTGGTGGCCGACCCGGCCCGGGACCTGGCCAAGCTCGTGGTGATGGAGCGGCACGGACGGACGGGCGGCGTAGGCGTGGGACTGGTGCAGGGGCTGGGGCTGAAGCGCGGCGCCATCGCTTCGACGGTTGCACATGACGCACACAACATCATCGTTGCGGGCATTTCCGACGTCGATATTCTGGCGGCGGCCCACGCCGTGTCGGAGACCGGCGGCGGGTTCGCCGCCGTTGTAGACGGGCACCTGCTGGCAGGCCTTGCGCTGCCCGTGGGTGGGCTGATGTCCCAGCACTCCCTGCCGGAGGTAGTCGCGGCCCTGGACCGGCTTGAGGAAGCGGTCCGGAGCCTGGGTGTTTCAATCGCGGCACCGTTCATGACCGTTTCGTTCCTGGCACTGTCGGTCATTCCGGAACTGAAACTGACCGACCAGGGGTATGTGGATCCCTCTGGCGGGCGCCTTCTTCAGCTAGGCATATGAAGAAAGCCTTCTGTTCTTGCGAACGGTGCTTGACTTTACTTCGACCTCGTAGTATATTGACGGCAGAAAGATACTTCGGCCTCGTAGTAAAGAGCGGGGTGACGCATGGAACAACTGTTGGAGATGTTTTTGACCGGCGGCGCCAAACTCCCGTTTTTCAACTCGGATTTGCTGGAGCTCGACAAGGAACTGCCCAAGTCCGACTTTCTGGCCCTGCTGCTGTTGCAGCGGCGAGGCGAGGCCACCATGTCGGAGCTGGCAGCCGACCTCAATGCGCCCCTCAGCACCGCCACCGGCATCGGCGCCCGCCTGGAGAAGAAGCGGCTGGTGGAGCGGCAGCGCCACCCGAAGGATAAACGGGTGATCATGCTCCGCCTCACAGCTGAAGGTCAAGACCTGGCCGCCCGGGCCCGGGCGCAGATCGACGCCCTGCTCAACCGCATTCAGCAGGCGCTCAGCCCGGCGGAAATGCAGCAGCTCGTGGGGCTGGTACAGAAGATCCTCTCGGCCCTGCAAGCTGCCACGCCCGGCCAGCCGTCGGGAGCAGCACCTGACGAGGCCCGCCGCATCATCATTGAAGATTGAGGATTGGGGTGGCCCCGTGCCGCCTCTCTCTTCAACAGAAATACTTCGAGGTCGTAGTAATGGAGGCAGGAAGCATGAGAATCATCGTTTACACCGGCAAGGGCGGCGTTGGCAAGACCAGCGTGGCTGCCGCCACCGCAGTCCGCCTCGCCGCAATGGGCCAGCGGACCCTTGTCATCAGCACCGATGCGGCCCACAGTCTGGCCGATTCCCTGGACCAGCCCCTCGGCTCCGAGCCTACCCTTGTCTCGGCGAATCTCTGGGGCATCGAAGTTGACAGCCTGAGAGAAGCCGAAAAGAACTGGGGCGCCATTCAGCGCTGGTTCGCCTACATGCTCCAGTGGGCAAAAATGAACGAGGTCAGCGCGGAGGAACTCCTGGTTTTCCCCGGCCTCGAGGAGCTCTTTGCTCTGCTGCGCATCCGGGAATTCGCCAACGGCGGCGAGTATGACGTGCTGGTGGTCGACTGCGCTCCCACGGGCGAAACGCTCCGGCTGCTCTCGTACCCCGCCACCATGACCTGGTGGCTGGAGAAGATCTTCCCGTGGAAGAAGAAGGCGATCAAAGTCGCCCGCCCCGTGGTAAAGATGGCGACCCGGGGTTTTGAGTTGCCCAGCGACGACGTAATTGACGCCATTGAACTGCTCTGCCGGCACCTGGCCGAGCTGCAGGGCTTGCTGCTCAACCCGGAAGTGACCACGGTCCGCATAGTGCTCAACCCGGAGAAGATGGTCCTGGCCGAATCCCGCCGCTCCTTCACCTACTTGAACCTGTCCGGCTTCCATACGGACGCGGTCATCGTCAACCGAGTGCTCCCCGCTGAGGCGGGGCAGGGCTACCTGGCCGAGTGGCGCAACATCCAGGCCAAGTACGACGACGAGATCCGGGAGGCGTTCAGCCCCCTGCCCATTCTGCGGGTGCCGATGATGAAGACCGAAGTGTTGGGCCTGCCCATGCTCGAACTTGTGGCCGGGGCTGCCTTTGGTGAGCACGATCCCGGTGCAATCATGTACGAAGGCCGGGTAGAGGAGATTCGCAAGGAAGAGACGGGATTCGTGCTCGACCTGGCCCTGGGTTTCGCCGCAAAGGAAGAGATCAACCTGACCCAGCGCGGCGACGAACTGACCGTACGGGTCGGGTGGTACAAACGGAAGGTCATGCTGCCCCGGACGCTGATGGGGCGCCCCGTGCTGGGCGCCAGGTTCGCCGGCCAGCGGCTGTGTGTTCGCTTCGGCGAGCGCCAGACTGCCTCGGTTTCTGCAGAGGAGGAATGAGTCATGGCGCGGCGCGATCAATTGCACGTGGCTCTGGACATGCTGCTGGATTTGGCGCAGAAGTATGTGACCCACCCTGTCCCGCCCGGGGTCGGCTCGCATTTCCGGGCCGCCCGGCGGGAAGCCCTCCTCGGCGTCCGGGCGATGGTGGACGCCGCCATTGAGCGGTTGGACGAAGCGCCGGCGGCAGCCGCCGGGCCCACCAGCATCAAGATTAACGCGGAATGAATAAGAACAAGGCCGCCTCTTGACAGGCGGCCTTGTCAGGGATCATTATTAACTTATCGATCAGTAAGTAAATTGACCAGAGGTAGGTGACGGTCATGGCCCCCCGCCCCAAGAATCCGCCGCCCGACCGCCGTCGGGAGATTTTGGACGCCGCTCTCCGGGTCTTTTCGACCAAGGGGTACGAGGCGAGCACGAACGCCGAAATCGCACGCGAGGCAGGGGTGACGGCTGCTGCGCTCTACTATTATTTCCCAAGCAAGGCGGAGCTGTTCAAAGCTGCGATTACCGAACGCAAAACGACGCTCGTTGGGAACGTGGAGCAGATAGCCGGTCCCCTGCTGGACATGCCGCCCGATGTGGTCTTTCCGGTCGCGTTGCAGGCAATCGGGGCGTTCGCGGCTGATGAGCGGACCCAGGCCATCATGCGGATGATCCTGTCGGAAGGCCCCAGAAATTCGGAAGTCATGGAAGTCTACCAGCGGGACGTGATCGGGCAGGTCGCACCACTGGCGCTTCGGTACGTCCAGCGGCAGATGGACCTGGGGCATCTGCGCACCATGGATCCCCGGCTTTTGTCGCTCCTGGTCAACGGCCCCCTGATGATGCTGGTGATCACACGCGATTTCTTGAAGCTCGACGTCGCTCAGGACCTTACCAATGACATGGTTATCGCGGGGATTGCCCAAACCATTCTGCCGGCGGTAATCGGGGAGAAGAAGGAGTGAGGCCGACATGATGCAGCGACTGATGGCCCTGGCGCAGAAGGAGTTCATCCAGATCCGGCGGGACCGCCGGACCTTGGCCATGATGATCGTGCTGCCCATTCTCTGGCTTGTCATGTTCGGGTATGCCTTTAGTTTTGATGTCGGGGAAATCACCGTCGCCGTCGTGGACAAGAGCGGGACGGCGATCGGCGGCATGGTCGCCGATGCGTTCCGTACCTACGAGCGCTTCGTCCCGACTACCCTGGCCGATCAGTCTGAGGCGGGCATTCGCAGGGCACTGTACCGGGACGAACTGCAAATGGGGATCATCATCCCGGCGGGGTACGGCGAAGGTGGGAAGGGTACCCAAATGCAGGTCTTCCTCGACGGGGCTGATCTGTTTGCCGCCCAGACGGGCGCCCGCCTGCTGCAGAAAGCCCTGGAGCCGGTCCAAGACCAGATCAAGGCTGACCTGGAAGCCCGGACCAAGGCCGACATACAGCGGCGGCTGGCCGGCGCGACCGGCCTTTCGCCCGGGGCGCTCAACATTGCCCCTCCGGCGCCGCCGCAGATGATTCCTTCCGTGACGATCCTGTACAACCCTGAGCTCAAGAGTGCCAATGTGATGATTCCCGGCCTGCTCGGCCTGGTGATTATGTTCATGACCACCGTCATGTCGGCCATGGGGATCGTGCGGGAACGGGAGTACGGCACCATGGAGCAACTGGTGGTTACCCCCATCAAGCCCGTGGAGCTGATGATCGGCAAGCTGCTGCCCTACCTGGTTGTTGGTGCCGTAGACTTCTTCCTGGTCTTCATTGCCGGCAAATATCTGTTCAACCTGACGTTCATGGGGAACCTGACGGTCTTCTTGCTGCTTAGTCTTCTGCTGGTCTTCACGACCCTGGGTCTGGGGCTGCTCGTTTCTACGGTGGCCCAGAATCAGCAGCAGGCGATGCAACTGGCGCTCTTTGTCATTCTGCCGCAGATTTTGTTGTCGGGTCTGATCTTCCCCCTGAGCTCGCTGCCGAAGTTCATCCAGTATATCGCCTACCTGCTGCCGTTCACGCACTACGTGCCGATTGCCCGGGGCATGTTCGTCAAGGGGCAGGGGCTGGATCTGCTCTGGCCGCAGGCAGTGACGTTGGGCGCCTATGCCGTAATCGTGGTCACGGCGGCTTCGCTCCGGTTCCGCAAGCGAATCGCCTAGGAGGTGGAGTCGGTGGACTTTGCCATCAGAATGACGGAGGTTAGCAAGTTCTACGGCGCCCACCGGGCCGTGGAGGGCATCAGCCTCACCGTCGCGCCGGGCGAACTGGTGGGCATTGTGGGGCCGGACGGTGCCGGCAAGACGACCCTGGCCCGGCTGGCAGCGGGCGTGATGGCACCCACTTCCGGCAGAGTGGAGCCGGAGTCCCGGGGGCGGGTCGGCTATCTGTCCGGCCGCTTCAGCCTGTACCCGGAGCTGACTGTGCTTGAGAATCTGACCTTCTTCGCCAAGATTTACGGCATGGGCGCCGCCCAGGCTGCCGAGGCGTCGGAACGCCTGCTGGACTGGGTCGGACTGCTGCCGTTCAAAGCCCGCCTGGCGGGCGCGCTTTCCGGCGGCATGCGGCAGAAGCTGGCCCTGGCCACCGCCGTCATTCACCGGCCGCCCACCCTGATTCTCGATGAGCCGACCACGGCGGTGGATCCCGTCGCCCGGGTCGACTTCTGGAAGCTGCTCCGGGAGCAGGCCCGCCAGGGCTGCGCCGTGCTGGTGACCACACCTTATATGGATGAAGCCGAAAACTGCGACCGGGTGGTACTTCTGCACCAGGGCCGGATTCTGTCCGCCGGCCCCGCCCAGGAGCTAAGAGGCCGCCTCCCGTTCCGCATGGCCCTGCTGACCCCGGCCGGGCATGCCCCTCAGCGGCGGGGTGACATGACAGCCGCGGCCAGCGGGCTCTCCGGCCTCCACTGGGCGATTCCCCTGGGCGCCGGTGTCCGCGTGGCCCTTGAGCCGGGTGCTCCTCTGAGCGCCCCCGCCGGGTATACACTGCAGGAAGTCCCGGCGAACCTTGAAGATGCGTATATCTGGCTGTCCGGGGCGGCGGAGGAGGTGCAGGCCGGGTGAGCAACGCCATTGAAACCAGGGATCTGACCCGGCACTTCGGCCAGTTCACAGCGGTCGACTCGGTTTCGCTGGTGGTGCCGGAAGGCTGCGTCATGGGATTGCTGGGCGCCAACGGCGCCGGCAAGACCACCCTGATTCGCATGCTGCTGGGGTCACTGGCGCCTACCGGCGGTTCGGGACGTGTACTGGGCCACGACCTGCTGACTGACGCCGAGTCGATTCGCCAGAAGGTCGGCTACATGTCGCAGCGGTTCAGCCTGTACCACGACCTGACGGTGGAAGAGAACCTGATCTTTTACGGCAAGGTGTACGGGCTGAAGGGCATAGGGCTGTCGGCCCGCAAGGATGAGCTGCTGGCTTGGGCAGGCCTGGGTGAGCAGCGTAAGCTGGTGACCGGCGAGCTGGGCGGCGGCCTGCGGCAGCGGCTGGCCTTTGCCTGTGCGATTCTGCACCGCCCGTCGCTGCTGCTGCTCGACGAGGCGACGTCCGGCGTCGATCCGGTCTCCCGGCGCAAGTTCTGGGACCTGATTTACGGCCTGTCCGACGGAGGCACGACCGTGCTTGTCACAACGCACTACATGGATGAGGCTGAGCACTGCGACCGCCTTGCCATGATGAACGCCGGCAAGCTGGTGGCTATGGGCACCCCGGCAGACCTGCGGGCGCAGTATGCCGGGGGCGGCGGGCTGGACCAGGTCTTTGTCAACTTGGCTAAACGGTGAAAGCCGCAGAAATGGAGAGGACCCGCGAACTCAATCGCGGATCCTTCCGTATATATGCTCGGCGGCGCCTCGTTGACAAGGAAGGGGGTGGACGCTTGAGCAAGCTTGGGGAACGGGTCTTCTTGCTCATTCTCTTGGCCCTCTTGCTGAAACTCCTCACCGTTCACTTGTAACGGGTGAGGTTCTCACCCCGCAAGGCAACTAGACAACGGCGTCGCTGGGCTCGGTGTTTACGCACCGGGCCCTAATCAGTCTATCCGCCTTCTCCGGGCCTATACCTACCTTTGCACCATATAGATGCCTGCTGCAACTCCAACCGTACCCACCAGGTCGAACCCGTACAGCGGCTCGCCCAACAGGAGGGCGCCCAGGAAGAGCCCCACCACCGGATTCAGAAAGAAGAACGCGCTCGCCTTGCTGGCGTCCCCGGTGCGCAGGAGCTGATACCAGATGATCATCGCCCCGCACGAGACGGCGAGGGCCAGGTAAGCCACGGCGCCCAACAGGCTCAGATTCCAGCCGACCGCTGCCACCGGCTCAAGCAGCAGGCTCGGCACCATCAGTACAAGGCCGGACGCCAGCAACTGGACTCCGTTCATCACGGTCAGTTCCTGGCGGGGCGCCCACCGCTTGAAAAGAATCGTACCGGTTACCATGAGGGCATTGGCAAACAGCATCAGCGCCATGGCGCCCGGCTGGTTAGCCGAACCGGTGCGGGTGTACATCACAGCGAAGACGCTGCCGAACGCGAGCAGGAACCCCGTCACCTTCACCGGTGTCAGCCGTTCACGGAGGAAAAGCGGTGCCACCATGGCCAGCATGAGTGGATTGGTTGATGCGATCACGGCGCCCATGCCGCCCGAAAGGTTGCGCAGGGCCAGGCCCGCAACCCCGAGATACCCGGCGTTGTTGAGCAGCCCAATCAGGACAACCCGGGCCCATTCCCGCGGGGACCGCGGAAAAGAGTACCCGCGCAGGCGACTCCAGAGGAGGAGCAGCGCACCCGCGATCAGGAAGCGGACCGCCATGAGAAACAGGGGCGGGCTGCTGCGCAGCCCCACCTTGACGGCCATGAAGGCCGAAGCCCACAGGAGGGTAAACAGGAGCGCCAGAGCGGTATACAGGGAACTGGAGATCGTTTTCGGCGACGATGCCGTGGCTGTCTGCTGCAAGTTGTCCTCTCCTATTCGCCCGGCTGAAGTGCCCTGGCCAGAAAACGCCCGAGGCTCAGCCAGTTCTCTTCGACCAGGGCGGCGGCGTCGCGGGCGGCGCCCGCGCTCAGGGCCGCAAGAATATCGCGATGCTGCTGCCAGGAAGTCTGACCGGCCAGAGAGCCAAATTGGGCTGCTTCCAGCCTCCGAACTTTCGGCATCGCCCTTTGAAGCGCGTGCTGGATCTCGCGATTGTTCGACGAGCGCAGGAGCACCGCATGAAAGCGGTCATCCGCCCGGATGGCCCCGCCGGTGTCCCCGCTCTCCATGCATGCCCGAAGGGCATCGTTGGCCGCTTGCATCTCCGCCAGGTCATCCGCCGACATGCGGTCGGCCGCGAGCCGCGTGGCAAGCGCATGCAGCGCTGCCACTACCGGAAAGGCGTCCCAGGCCTCGCGGGAGACCAGCGGCGTGACCCGCGTCATCGACCCCGGTATGGTTTCCACCAACCCTTCCGCCTCCAGGCGCTGAAGCGCTTCGCGCACCGGCGTCCGGCTGACGCCAAGCTGCGGCGCCAGATCCAGATCTCTCAGCCGCTCGCCCGGGCCAATCTCCCCCGAAACGATAGCCGCCTGCAAAACCTGATGCACGTGATCCCGCAGGGACTCCCTGGGAATCTTCGAAAGCTCTCTCATCCGACCCTACACACCCTCCCGCCCTCACCAGATCCGTTGTGAATGCAATATATCACATATCACCATGGTTACTCAATCCTTTCGTCCCTCTGGATTTCCGTGAACCAGGTGAAGTGAAAATGTTTTAACTATAAGAGAAACAAAAGAGGATTATAAGGACGGGGTATAGAATAACCGTTGCCATTATGCCGGCAGCCCGGTCATCCGCGGCATCCTGGTTTTTGTGCAGGTGCTGCCGGTGACGATGGTGTACGGCCCCATCGCTGCATATCTCGTAGCATAAGGCGGCTGCCGACTGACGGGAGGATGAACATGGATAACGAGAAGCAGTTCGAAGCGCTGTTGCAGGAAGGGCGGGTTTTCCCGCCACCTGCCCCCTTTTCACAGCAGGCCAACGCGACAGAGAGCCTGTACGAGGCAGCTGCCCGGGACCGCCTGGGTTTCTGGGCGGATCAGGCCGCGCAGCTGGAGTGGTTCGAGAAGTGGCACACAGTGCTCGAATGGAACCCGCCGTTCGCCAAGTGGTTCCTGGGCGGTAAGCTGAACGTGGCCCACAACTGCCTTGACCGGCACGTGGCTACCTGGCGCCGCACCAAGGCGGCGATCATCTGGGAGGGCGAACCCGGCGAGGAGCGGGTTCTGACCTACGGCGACCTCCACCGCGAGGTCATGAAGTTCGCCAACGTGCTCAAGGCGCAGGGCGTGCAAAAGGGCGACCGGGTCACCATTTACATGCCCATGACTCCCGAGGCTGCGGTGGCGATGCTGGCCTGCGCCCGGATCGGCGCCATTCACAGCGTCGTCTTTGGGGGCTTCTCGGCCGATTCGCTGCGGGACCGCATTAACGACTGCAGCGCCAAGTTGGTCATCACGGCGGACGGGGGTTACCGCCGGGGCAACATCATTCAGATGAAGTCGATCACCAATCAGGCGCTCGAGCACTGCCCGACGGTCCAGAAAGTGATCGTCGTCAAGCGGATTGGCCACGAGTCGCTGGTTGAGCACGGCTGGGTCGACGGGCGTGACGCATGGTATCACACGCTCATGCGCAACGCGGCTCACACCTGCCCCGCCGAAGTGATGGATGCCGAAGATCCGCTCTATATCCTGTATACCTCCGGCTCTACGGGCAAGCCCAAGGGCGTGCTGCATACCACTGGCGGCTACCTCACGCACGTTACGTCTACCTTCAAGTACGTCTTCGATATCAAGGACTCCGACGTGTACTGGTGCTCAGCCGACATCGGTTGGGTGACGGGCCACAGCTACATCGTATACGGGCCGCTGGCCAACGGAGCCACGGCCGTGATGTATGAAGGCACGCCGGACTACCCGGACCGGGGCCGGTTCTGGGAGATCATCGAGAAGTACGGCGTCAACATCTTCTACACGGCCCCCACGGCCATCCGGTCGTTCATGCGGTGGGGATCCGAGTGGCCCGCCAAGTACGACCTCTCCAGCCTGCGGCTGATTGGCACGGTCGGCGAGCCCATCAACCCCGAAGCCTGGATGTGGTACCACGAGTACATCGGCGCGAAGCGCTGTCCGATCGTCGACACCTGGTGGCAGACGGAGACCGGCGGCATTATGTGTACGCCTCTGCCCGGGGTGACCACGACCAAACCCGGCTCCGCCACCCGGCCTTTCCCCGGCATCGAAATGGAGATTGTCAACGACAATCGCGAGCCAGTGTCCTTTGGATCGGGCGGATACCTGGTGGTGAAAAGCCCGTGGCCGGGCATGCTGCGCACGGTCTGGGGTGACGACAGCCGCTACGTGGCGCAGTACTTCGCCAAGTTTGACAAGGAGACGTATTTCACCGGCGACGGCGCCAAGTGGGATACCGACGGTTACTTCTGGATCATCGGCCGGGTAGATGACGTAATCAACGTCTCCGGGCACCGGATTGGCACGATGGAGGTGGAGTCCGCCCTGGTGGATCACCACTACGTGGCCGAGGCAGCGGTGATCGGGCGGAACCACGACCTGAAGGGCACGGCGATCTCTGCCTTCGTGACGCTGAAGGAAGGCGTTGCTGGGAACCACGACCTGGTCAACGAACTGAAGCAGCATGTGGCGGCCAAGATCGGGGCGCTGGCCCGGCCTGAGGAGATCTTCTTCACGGCTGACCTGCCCAAGACCCGGTCCGGGAAGATCATGCGGCGGCTCCTGCGGGATATTGCCGAGGGGCGGGCCCTGGGGGATACCACGACCCTGGCCGACCCGACGGTGGTCTCCCGGCTGAAGAACCAGTACGAGGAGACCGAGGGTGCGGACTAGACAGATGTGAAAAGGCCCGGGGAGCTGACATGCTCCCCGGGCCTTTGTGAATACACCTTAGAACCAGATGATGCTGATCAGGAACAGGACCGTCAGAATCCAGGTCAGCGGCGTGACATCCTTCCACTTGCCCGTCAGGGTCTTGAGGAAGGCGTAGGTGCAGATCGACCAGATCAGGCCGTTGGCGATGGAGTAGGTCAGGGGCATCATGATGATCGCCAGGAAGGCCGGGATCGCTTCGGTGATGTCGTCAAGCTTGATCAGCGTGATCGGCTCGAGCATCAGGAAGCCCACCAGGATCAGGGCTGGAGCCGTGGCTGCGCCGGGAATGATGGTCGCCAGCGGTGCGATGAAGAGGCAGAGCAGGAACAGCACGGCCACCGTGACGGCGGTAAGGCCGGTCCGGCCGCCTTCGGCGATGCCGGCGGCGCTCTCGACGTAGGTGGTGGTGGACGAAGTGCCCACCAGGCCGCCGATCATCGAACCGGTGGAGTCGGCGATCAGGCCCTTGCCGGCCCGCGGGAAGGAGCCGGTTTTGTCGATCCAGCCGAGGCGGGTGGCCAGGCCGGAGAAGGTGCCGACCGTGTCAAACAAGTCGACAAACGTGAAGGTGAAGATAATCGTCCAGAGACCGACTTTCATCAGACCGCTGAAGTCCAGCTGCAGGAAGCCGCTGCTGAACGTCTCCCAGCTAGGCATGCTCAGCAGGCCGCCCCAGCCGGGCCAGAACGAGACCATGGTGCCTTCCTTGGCACCTGGCACAAAGAACCCAATGATCGTCGTGGCCAAAATGCCGATGACGAGGGCGCCCTTGACCTTGCGTGCTAGCAGGAACGCCATCAAGATCAGGCCGCCGATCGAAAGCAGCACGCCCGGCGACGTCAGGTCGCCCATGGAAACCGCGGTGGCATCGTTCTTGACGACAATGCCTGCGTTGACAAGGCCGATAAAAGCGATGAAAAGGCCGATACCGATGGAGACACCCAGTTTGATGTTCATGGGAATCTCCCGGATGATCCGTTCCCGGATCGGGAGGATTGTAAGGAGCAGGCAGATGACGCCATCCATAAAGACGGCGGCAAGGGCGACCTGCCACGTCAGCCCCATCTGGGCGACGGCGGTAAATGCGAAGAAGGCGTTCATGCCCATGCCGGGAGCGAGGGCAAAGGGGAGGTTGGCGTAGAGGCCCATCACCAGCGTGGCAGCCGCCGAAGCGATGGCAGTGGCCATCAACACGGCTTCCTTGTTCATGCCGGTGGTGCCGAGGATGTCGGGGTTCACGAACAGGATGTAGGCCATGGTCATGAAGGTTGTAAGGCCGGCAAGCAGTTCTGTTTTCACCGTGGTCTTGCTGGCGGTCAAAGCAAAGAACTTCTCCGCCCAGCCATACTGCGGAACAGGTGCATCCTGGCGCTTCGCGGTCATCTTCATGCCTCCTGTGCAGTCATTCGTGGTTCATACCGCCTTGGGTCCGAGTGACTTGCTGGCAGACGGGCATCGCCACTTTTGAGACTTATTCACCTCCAAACTGCGAATCGTACAACTTCGCAGTCAGAACCTTTTGCGTTTCGTGGCGAAAATCCTCCTGCACAAGCAGGAATATTTTTATGCTTGGTAAATGATAGCGTTGGAAATGAAGTGCGACTTCATTTTTGCGTGCTTGGCAAAGGCGTAGCGGCAGACGGAAGGGAGGCATTCCCTGTGTTCTTACGTTTGCAGGCAATGGAACGGCCGGGTGACTTGGTGGAGGCGCTCCGGCTGCTGGCCCGGCCCGGTTACCGCCCCCTCGCGGGCGGCACGGCGGCCGTGGGGCCGGTGGATGCGCAGACGGTTGGCCTGGTTGACCTGTCCGGCCTGGACCTCCGGTTCAGCCGGATGGAGGAGGACGGGCTGGTGCTGGGCGCCATGACGACCCTGGACGAAATGCTGCGTCTGCCGGACTTGCTGCTGGCAGGCGGCGGTGTGCTCGGAAAGGCGGTGGAGCGGACCGGACCGCCGTCGCTGCTGGCCCGTGCCACGGTGGGCGGCAGCCTGGCCCGCCCTGACCTCGCCCCGGAGCTGGTTACTGCGCTGATGGCGCTGGACGCCCGGGTGTTGGTCGCAAGGTTGACCAACGAGCAACTGATTCATGACGACATGGATGTCGATGCGTTCCTGTCGCGGCAGAAGCCCGGCGCCCTGGTCGAGGCGATGCGCGTGCCGGTTCGGCCGGTGCTGGTGGGCTACGAGCGGGTGGCCCGGACACCGCGCGACCTGCCGGTGGTGGCGGTGGTAGCCGCCATGGAGCGAGACGGCCAGTTCGCCCATCGCGTGCGGATAGCCGCCTGCGGGCTGGCGCCGGTCCCCATCCGCCTGACAGCGGCGGAAGACGTGCTGGAGGGCGCCGCCCCGGTCGCTGCGCTGGTCGAGAAGGCGGCGGAAGCCGCAGCGGCCGCCGTGGCGCCGTCGGGCGACCTGCGGGGCTCAGCCGAGTACCGGCAGCACCTGGCGGGGGTTCTGACACGGCGGGCGGTGGAAGCGGCGTCAGCACGCCTGGGAAGGATGTGATCGCATGCGCATTGAGCTGACGATCAACGGCCGGCGCCACCGCCTCGAAGCGGCGCCGTCCGACACGCTCCTGGCCGTGCTGCGGCGCGAAGGGTTTCACGGCGTCAAGCACGGCTGCGACACCGGCGAGTGCGGCGCCTGCACCGTGATTGTGAACGGCAGGGCCGTCACCAGCTGCAACTTCCTGGCCGTCCAGGCGGCGGGGGCCGTGGTCGAAACGATTGAGGGGCTGCAGCAGAGCGGAGTGCTCCACCCCCTGCAGGAGCGGTTTGCCCAGACGGCCGCGACCCAGTGCGGCTTTTGCACCCCCGGCATGATTATGGCCGCCAAGGCCCTGCTCGATGAGAACCCGGCGCCCACCGACGCGGAAGTCCGCCGGGCGCTGTCCTCCACAATCTGCCGGTGCACCGGTTATAAGCAGCCCGTGGACGCCGTGCTGCAGGCTGCCGCCGACCTGCGGGGCGAGCCGTTTGTCCCGGAGGAAACGCCGGCGGCGACACCCGCCGGGCCGGAGGCCCCGGGCGCCGGCCCTGTGCTGACCAAGACGCAGCTGAAGGTCGTGGGCAAGTCCGTCCGCAAGGTCGACAACAACAAGCTGGTCACCGGGCGCCCGGCCTTCACCGACGATATCGAACTGCGCGGGCTGCTGCATGCGCGGCTCCTCATGAGTCCCCACGCCCACGCCCGCATTCGCCGGATTGACGCCACGAAAGCGCGCCTGCTGCCCGGCGTTCATGCGGTGCTGACCCACGAGGACCTGCCGCGGGTCACTTATACCACCGCCGGCCAGTCATACCCCGAGCCTTCGCCTTTGGACACCCGGAGCCTCGACAACAAGGTCCGGTTCGTGGGGGACCGGGTGGCAGCCGTGGCGGCGGAAACCCCGGAAATCGCCGAAGAGGCCCTCCGGCTGATCGAAGTCGAGTACGATGTGCTGCCGGCGGTCTTTGACCCCGCCGAGGCGCTGAGGCCGGGCGCGCCGATTATCCACGACGAACCGGACTGCTCGGGCATTGGCGGCTACGACGCCAGCCGCAACATCGCGGCGGAGATTCACGCGCAGGTCGGCAACGTGGAGAAGGGCTTCGAGCACGCGGATATCGTGATCGAGCGGACCTACAAGGTGCCGCAGGTCCAGCAGACGCCGATTGAGACGCACATCTGCATCGCACGGCTGGACGAGAACAACCGGCTCGAACTGCGCACCTCAACCCAGGTGCCGTTCCATGTGCGGCGGATCATCGCCCCGGTCCTGGGCCTACGGCCCAGCCAGATCCGCGTGATCAAGCCCCGCATTGGCGGCGGCTTCGGCGTGAAGCAGGAGATCATCGTGGAAGATATCGCCGGGCACCTGACGCTCAGGACGGGGCGCCCCGTCAAGCTGGAGCTCTCCCGTGAAGAGGAGTTTATGGCGACCCGGTCGCGCCATCCCCAGGTGCTGCGCATGCGGACGGGCGTCACGGAGGACGGCACCATGGTCGCCCACGAAATGGTGGTGCTGGCCAACACGGGCGCCTACGGCAGCCATGCCCTGACCGTCCAGTCCAACACCGGTTCCAAGGCGATGGCGCTCTACCGGTGCCCGAACATGAAGTTCGAGTGCCGGGTGGCTTACACCAACCTGCCGCCGGCGGGCGCCTTCCGCGGCTATGGCGGGCCGCAGGGCTTCTTCGCCGTGGAGAGCCATCTCGACGAGGTGGCCAACGCCCTGCGCATGGATCCCCTGGAGTTCCGCCTTAAGAACTGCCTGCGCGCCGGGGACGTCAACCCCCTGGCCGAGGCGCTGGGCGAAGGGCGCGAGGGCTTCGAGCAGCGCATCGTCTCCTGCGGCCTCCCTGCCAGTGCCGAGTTCGGGCGCCAGTCCATCGGCTGGGATGACTTCCGCATGCCCTCCGGCCTGCAGAAGCGGCGTGGCGTCGGCGTGGCGTTCGCCATGCACGGCACGGCCATTCCGGGCCTCGACATGGGCGCCGCCTCCCTCAAAATGAACGACGACGGCACCTTCAACCTGCTGGTCGGCGCCACCGACCTGGGCACCGGATCCGACACCGTGCTGGCCCAGCTGGCCGCAGAGGTGCTGGGCGTACAGGCGGAGGAGATTATCGTCTACTCGTCGGACACCGACATGACGCCCTTTGACACGGGCGCCTACGCCTCCTCGACGACGTACATTTCGGGCGGCGCCGTGGTGCGGGTCGCAGAAGATGTGGCCGCCCAGATTCAGGTAGTGGCGGGCGCCATGCTGGACGTGTCGCCGGACGACCTGGAACTGCGCGACGGCAAGGTGTTTGCCACCGACGGCCGCAGCGTAACGCTGGAGGAGGTTGCGCTCCGCTCGCTCCACCAGGCGAATCAGCACCAGATCGGCGCCATCGCCTCCAAAATGTCCTACGACTGCCCGCCGCCGTTTGCCGTGACGTTCGCGGATACCGAGGTGGACGTGGAGACCGGCGAAGTGCAGGTCAAAAAGCTCGTCATGTCCGTGGACGCCGGCCGCATCGTCAATCCGATCCTGGCCCTCGGTCAGATCGAAGGCGGCATGGCCCAGGCCCTGGGCTACGCCGTCGCCGAGGAGATGGTCTACGACGAGGCGGGCCGGATGGTCAACCCGAACTTCCGGGACTACCGGGTCTTCCTGGCCGATGAGATGCCGGCGATCGTCGCCCACCTCGTTGAAACGGAGGATCCGTTCGGCCCCTACGGCGTCAAGGCGGTTGCCGAAATCCCCATGGACGGCGTCGCCCCAGCCGTGGCCAACGCGATCTTCGCGGCGACGGGCGTACGCATGACCGAGATTCCCCTGACGCCGGAACGCGTGTGGAAAGCCCTTCAGGAAAGCCGCCGCGCGAAAAAGGAGTGAGGCAGCGCGATGACTTCGATCCTGATCAAGAACGCCCGGAACATCATCACCATGGACGACCGGCGGAGCCGGGCGCCGGGCGGCAGCATCTACATTGAAGGGCCCGAAATCAAGGCGGTCGGTGCCATCAGCACCGATGTCAAAGCGGACCTGGTGATCGACGCCCGTGGCAAGGTCGTCATTCCCGGCATGGTCAACTGCCACCATCACCTCAGCCAGGTGCTGACGAAGAACGTACCGCTGGCCCAGGACAAGGAGCTGTTTCCCTGGCTGGTCACGCTCTACGAAGTGTGGCAGCACCTGCAGCCGGGCGACCTGCATGCCGGCGCCGCCGCGGGCCTGGGCGAACTGCTCAAGACGGGCTGCACCACGGCGGCGGATCACTTCTACGCCTTCCCCCGGGAGAGCCGGAACCTGCTGAACGAAGAGATTCAGGCGGCGCAGGAGTTGGGCATCCGCTTCCACCCGACCCGCGGCTCCATGTCGCGGGGCAAGTCCCAGGGCGGCCTCCCGCCCGACGAACTGACCCAGACGGAAGATGAGATCCTCGCCGACACCCGCCGGGCCATTGAGAGCCATCACCAGCCCGGGCGCTTCGGTATGGTGCGGGTCGGGGTGGCGCCCTGCTCGCCCTTCTCCGTCACCACCGACCTGATGAAGGAGTCCGCCGCCCTCGCCCGGTCCTACGGCGTGCGGCTGCATACCCACCTGGCTGAGACGCTGGACGAGGAGAACTACTGCCGCGAAATCTACGGCATGCGGCCCCTGGAGTATATGGAGTCCACGGGCTGGATTGGCCCGGACGTCTGGTACGCCCACGGCATTCACTTCAGCGACGACGAGATCGTGCGCATCGGGGCGGCCCGGGCCGGCGTGGCGCACTGCCCGGTCTCCAACATGAAGCTCTCCTCCGGCGCCTGTCGCGTGCCCCACCTGCTGAAGGCGGGCGCCCCGGTGGGCCTGGGCGTGGACGGCTCCGCCAGCGCCGACAGCTCCAACATGCTGTTCGAGGCCAGGGTGGGCTACCTGCTGCACAAGCACGCTCACGGGCCGACGGCGGTTACCGCCGAAGATATGCTCTGGCTGGCGACCCGGGGCGGAGCGGCGGTGCTGGGCCGGGACGACATTGGCAGCATTGAGGTGGGGAAGGCGGCGGACCTGGTGCTGATTGACGTCAACCAGGTCGGCTACGCCGGCGCCCTCCATGATGACGTGGGCATGCTGATGATGACCGGTTCCACCCAGGTGGTGGATACGGTGATCGTCAACGGGCAGGTGGTTGTGCAGGAGGGACGGCTGACCCGGGTCGATGAGGATGAGGTGATCCGCAAAGCGAACGCCTCCAGCACCCGACTCCTGGAGCTGGCGAAGCTGCACACGGGGAAGGATTTTCTACAGCGCGGCTGAACTGAGCAAAGGCGCCCCGCCCGGGGCGCCTTCACGCGTCTACTTCTTGAACCGGGCCAGAAGCTTCGCCGGATTGATGATCGGCCCGAGTTGATAGCTCTTGCCGTCCCGGACGACCGTAATCGTGTCGCCTGTCTCATGGGCGGTCTTCAGGAACTGCTCGGGAGTCACCGCCGGGTCAACCTGGCAGACCAGCGCATACATGCCGGCCATCCAGGGCACCGACCAGCTCAGGCCGCCCGTCCGGTAAAAGCGGTACTGATCGAGACCGGTCTCCGCGGCGGTGGTGCGGGAATCCATGGGGGCGAATAGGTACGGCCCGGGGATGCGGCCCCCGCCCGCGTAGTACCGGTCTGCCCAGAAGGCCCCTGGTATGTAGGAACCCGAGTTGTTCGGGTCGAGCAGCGGGTCCCGCCCCAGCCCGTGCACCTGATAGTCGTACCGGGTCTGCATGTCGGTGGAGACTACCAGCACGCCCTCGCGCTTGGCGCGCCGGTAGGCCTCGTTGACCGCCGTGTAGCCCTCCTCGTCCGGTCCCGCCCCGATGGAGGCGCTGATCACCCTGATCCGTTGATCCGCCGGCAGGTTCTTGTTGTCGTCCAGGATCTTGTTGATGGCGGCTGCCATGTAGATAAAGGTCCGCTCTATGGGCTGGGCATTCCAGTTCTTTACGATCTGGATGGCATAGTAGGTGATCTGGGCGTCGGGAGCGACGCCCACATTCGTGCCCGCCAGGAGCGAGGCGACGGCGGCGCCGTGAATCTCCGGCTCGGGAGCTACCTGGCCGACTTCGGTGTACTTGACGATGCGACCGGCGTACTCGCGGTGGTCACCCAGCAGCGTCTGGTCGAGAATCGCCACATGCACGCCCTTGCCGGTGATCCCCTGCTTGTGCACTTCCCGCACGCCGAGGCCGGGGTCCTTCCCCAAATCCATGAAGCGTTCCGGCGAGAACTCCACAGGCAGCTCCAACGGCCATTTCGTGCCCGAGTCAAAGGTCGCCCACTGGCTCAGCGCTTGGCCGCTCCCGAGCAGGTCCATCCGCGATAGGTCTTTGTGGGAGAATTCGAAGCCGTATACATCGGTGCCGGTGCCGGCGGGCGTCGGTGGCAGGGCGAACAGCCGCTCCATCTTGCGGATCCGTGGGAAATGGTTCTTGCCCTCCACAACACTCAGTTCGCTCCACTTGGCGCCCGCCGTGTCTGCGGCGGGCATCAGCTGTCTTGCCCCCAGCCCAATACCCAAGAGCAGCGCGACGACGATCACAATTGGGACGAAGAACGACCTCACGTTCACCTGGTGTCACTCCTTTGGCGGGGAACTGCTACTGTTTGAAGTACTCAATCACCCGGGAAGGGTTGATGATCGGTCCCAGCCGGAACTCCTTGCCGTCCCGGTTGACGGTGATGTAGTCGCCGGTCTTGTAGGCGACCTCCAAAAACTCCTCCGGCGTGACCTTGGGGTCGACCTGCGCGACCAGGGCGTACATACCGGCGCCCCAGGCAACGGCCATGCCCAGACCCAAGCCGGGATAGTAGGCGAAGTTGGGGGTTGTCATGCCGGACACGGTGCGCGCATCCATTGGCACGAACAGCCACTTCGCGGTGCTGCCGCCGTTTGCAGCCCACGCATCGGCCCAAAAGCTTCCCAGGCCGTAAGCTGCGAGATCATTCGGATCCGCGTAGGGTTTCCGGCCCAATCCGTAGATGGCGTATGGGTACAGCGTCACCATGTCGTTCGTGGCGATGAGCACGCCTTCGTCTTTGGCCCGCCGGTAGGCCTGGCGGAGAGCCTCGTAGCCTTCCTCGCTGACGTCGGCGCCGATGGGCGCACAAATCACCCGCACCCGGTCGGCCTTTGCCAATCGGCGGTTGTCGTCGAGGATCTTGTTGATGGCGGCGGCCATGGGCAAAAACGTCCGCGCCCCCCGGGCCTGGTCAGCGGCGAACTGCGTGGCATAATAGGTCACCTGCACGCCCGGCGCCACGCCCGTGGTTTCGCCGGCCAGCACCGAGAGTGCGGAGAACCCCCCTTGTGCAGGTTGTGCACCGGCGGCGTAGTAGTTGATCACCTTCCCCTGGTACTCAGGGTGATCCAGCCAGAGCGCGATATCGAGCACGGCCACGCGCACCCCGGCCCCGGTAACACCCTCCCGGTGCAGACCCCGGATGCCCAGGCCGGGGTCCTTCCCCAGTTCCATCAGGCGGTCGGGCTTAAATTCAGGGGGGAGGGATGCGGGCCAGACCGTCCGGGTGTCAAACCACGCACTGGCAGTCAGCAGCGCGCCCTGGCCGCTCAGATCAAGCCTTGATGCGTCCATGCTCCGGTAGTCGATCCATGCCTGGCCGCCAATCCGCACGGGTTCGGGCGGTTTGGTCAGGCTTTCGGGACGGCCCCAATACGGGCGGAAAGCTTCACGGCCTTCGGTAATGGTGACGCTCCCGGGCAGATCCACCTCCGGGGCCGCAGCCGTAGTGTGCCGGAACACCAGCCCGGCAATTGCCACAAGCGGAATCACGACCAGGCCGACAATCCAGAGCCAGCGGAGGGGCAGCCTCATGCGCCTTCCCCCCTTTCAATGGCCGCGGGGACTTCATCGAGCGGGGCGCCGCACCGGGTGCAGTACGTCCAATCAAGCTGAACGGGCGTTTTGCAGTCCGGGCAGATCGCCTGGAGGGCAAACCCGCACCTGGGGCAGAAGCCTGCTTCTGCCGGGGCGTGGTGCCCGCACCCCGGGCAGACCGCGACCGCTGACCGTATGGGGCGGGCGACCAGCCAGATCGCGACGCCCGCAGGTCCGGTCAGCAGGCCCAGCAGGAACCAGGCGGTGACCGGGCCGGCGCCCCGGTCCCGCACGTCAAGCGCCAGCCATGCCGCGATGGCCAGCCAGGCTGCCCCGGCGGTCACCAGGGCAATCTGGTTGAGCAGCGGCCACGCGATCGATTTGCGGTCCAACAGCGCCCAGATGGCGTACCGCTTTCCGTCCGGCCCCTCATAAGTCCGGCCCAGGCTGCCGCGCCAGTAGTAATCGCTCATGCGGAAGGACTGGTCGAGTTCGTTCCAGGTGTGATCGGCCAGCCGCGGGCTGGTCGAGGTGAGAATCACCGGGTCGCTCCCGCCCGCTTCGGTCACGTAGCTGGCCGACCAGCCCATGGTGGCGTTCATGCGCTGCAGCATGGTCGGCAGGAGGGGGTCGATGCCGGATTGCCGGATCATGCGGGTGACTTCCGCCTCGATCGCGGCCGAGTCTTTCCAGCCGTCGCGATACCAGTTCTGCTCCAGGTAGAACGCCCAGGCCGCCGTCACCAGGGTCGCCAACCCGTAGATCATGGCGATGAGCGCCGTCAGCCGCTTGAGGTTCCAACGCAAGGTGATCAGGCCCCTTTCCGGAGCAGATACGGTCCAAGGATCAGGGCGGAGATGGGCACCGCCAGCAGCCACCAGGGGCTGGCGCCCAGCAGCAGCGCCACCATCGCCGTACCGATCATGGTCGCCCCGGCACCGATGAGCAGGTGCTTGTCCACATCATCTTCCTGATGACTCGCCGCCGGCTGCCCGAGCCGCTTCTTCAGGGCCGCCACCGTGTAGGCGGGGTCCGGCGCTTCCGGTATGCCTGCCTCCCGGTCTTTTTGCAGCAACTCTTCCATGGCGTTCACCGGACCATCACCTCCGTCGCCAGCATTCGCTTCAGGCGCTGCAGTCCGTTGTGGATGCGCGACCGGACCGTTCCGATCGGCACCGACAGGGTACGGGCGATCTCCTCATAGCTCAGTTCTTCGTAGTACCGGAGCAGAATGACCGAGCGTTGTTCCAGTGGTAACTGCAGCAACCCCGCACGGACCTGTTCGTGTTCGATGTGCAGCAGCACTTCATCATCCATAGAGTCGGTGGCGCCGCCGCCCCAGTCGCTGAAGGGGAGCATAGGTCCCCATCGCTTCCGGCGGCGCCACTGGTCCCGCAGCAGGTTGGTGGCGATACTGAGCAGCCAGGTCTTAACGCTGGCTTCCGGGCGGTAGCGATCGGCCGCACGCAGCGCCCGGACAAACGTCTCCTGCATCAATTCCTCCGCATGTCCGGCATCGCCGCACATGCGGTAGAGGTAAGCAAACAGAGGCCCTTGATACTGGGTGACCAGATCGACAAGGTTCTCCATTGCTTCACCTCCTGCAAACTTGAACGCCTGAGCGACCAAAAAGTTCACACTTCACGGAAATATTCTAGCACCGATCCGTCGGACATTTCCTATTCCCTCTGGAAGCTTCATCTGCTATCCTTTACCAAAATGAGTGGTTCAGTCTCAAGAGAAGGAGGTCGGACAAATGGGCACCCGCCTTGCAGTCATTTCGGACATTCACGGCAACGCTCCGGCCCTGCGGGCAATCCTCGCCGAAATTGACGCCACGCCGGGGGTAGAGCACATCTACTGCCTGGGCGACTCGGTCAGCATCGGTCCGGACGCCAACGAAGTACTTGACATGCTCTTTGCCCGTCCCGACCTCTCTATGGTGAAGGGCAATCACGAACGATACATTCTGGCCGTGCTGGCTGGCGGTCTCCTGCCACCGGAGGTAGAGGCGGAGGAACTGGAGCACCAGCGGTGGATCAGCTCCCGCCTGAACCCGGACCATGCCGATCACCTCTCGGCCTTGCCGGACCGGCTCGAGGTGGAGCACGGCGGGCGCCGGTTCTGGTTCCTGCACTATCACGCCGACGCCGGGCGCCCGGGCCGGTTCGCCCCCTGGATGAACGACGTGGCCCAGCTGGAAGAACACTACGCAACCGCCCCGGCCGACGTGGTCTGCTTCGGACACGATCACACCACACGGCTGCTCAGGGGCGCCCAGCGGCTCTACCTGAACCCGGGTTCAGCCGGCTGCTTCAGCCGCCCCGTCGCCCGCTACGCCCTGGTCACTGTGGAAGCCGGCGATGTTTCAGTGGAGATGCGTGAGGCAGACTATGATAACCGGGACTTCCTGGCCTCCTATGACCGGCTCGGCGTTCCGGCCCGCGACTTCATCCTCCGCATTTTCCACGGCAATCAGGGCAGGTGATGACAGCTGTACCCGGCTGAAAACGTCAACGCCGGCACCAGGTTTCGGGGCGCCCGCCGGGCGGTCATCCGGGCCTTTGGTGCCGGCCTCGTTATCGCTCTTCTCGGTGAAATCTCCGTCAATCCCTTCGGCACGGGGTTTCGCTTCAGCCTCGGCCCCCTCGGGCTGGCGCTCCTCGCTCTCTTTCGCTGGATGCCCGCCTATTGGGCCGGCGCGGCGGCCGGCCTGCTGGTGCCCCTGGTGCACGTAGCGGTTGCCCTGGCCGGCCACGGGCCGCTGCAGGCAGCGCGCGGCTACTTGCCGGAGACGCTCGCGTATACAGTCCTGGGGACGGCGCTTCACCTGTTCCGGGTGGACCGGCGCCTGGACTCGCCCCTGCAGGCGGCCTTGCTGATCGCCCTGGCTGACCTGTCGGCCAACGTCGTAGAAGTGCTGGTCCGACCCGACCCCGTCCAGGTCCAGCGGTTCGCCGTCATGGCGCTGGTCGCGATGGGCCGGGCCGCTGTAGCACTGGGTGCCTGCTATGTGCTGCAGGAAGGCGTGCGCCAGCGGGAATGGGAAAAAGAGCGCCGCAGCTACATGGAGAAGCTCTTCTTCGCCTGCAACCTGCAGACGGAGGCGTTCTTCCTCAAGAAGTCGGCGCGTGAGATCGAACAGATTATGGCCAAGGCGCACCGGCTCTACCGGGACCTGAACGGCCAGCCCGGGCAGTCGCTCGCCCTGGAGATTGCCAAGGATATTCACGAAGTGAAAAAAGACTACCAGCGCACCCTTTCGGCACTCAACCGTCTGGTCGACACGCCGAAGCTGCAGGCAGAAATGGACTTCTCCGAGATTGTGGCCCTGGTCTTCGATGCTAACCGGTCCTACGCGGCCGGCCTGGGCAAGCAGGTCGCGTTCAAGTCGGAACTGCTGGCCGACTTCCGCACGGCCCGGTACGGCCGCTGGGTCTCCATTTTGAACAACCTGGTCAGCAACGGTGTGGAGGCATGCGGCACTGAGGGTACCCTGACTGTAACGGCAACCCGCATGCGGGAGCGCCTGGTGGTGGAAGTGAGCGACACGGGCGCCGGCATACCGCGCGAAGACTGGGACCTGGTCTTCTCGCCGGGCTTCAGCACCAAGCTGAACCCCGTGACCGGCGCTTTCTCGAGCGGCATCGGACTGACCCACGTGGCTGAACTGATCGGCGCCATGGGCGGTGCAATCCGCGTGGCCCACGCGGCGCCGGACAGAGGCGCCCGGTTCCGCCTGGAAGTGCCCTGGACGGCCCTGGAAATCGCCGACGAAATGGAGTGACCGCCCCTGGCTCTGCCATACCGGATTCTGATTGTGGATGATGACCCCGCCGTGGTGCGCATGCTCCAGCGCATTGTGGAAGAGCATGGGCAGGGGGCTGTCGTGGGCCGCGCGACCGACGGTCCGAGCGGCGAGGCGGCAGCGCTGCAGCACCGCCCCGATATCGTCCTGATCGATCTGCTCATGCCCGGGCAGGATGGCCTGGAGACCATCCGGCGCCTGCGTAACGCGGGATTTGCCGGGGTTTTCGTCATGATTTCGCAGGTGAACGACAAGGACCTGGTGGCGCGCGCGTACAAGGCCGGCGTGGAGTTTTTCATCTACAAGCCGCTCAACCTGACCGAGATTCTGTCCGTGCTGCGGCGCGTCACGGAAAGCGTGCAGATGCGCCAGACCATCCAGCACATCCGGGCCAGCCTTGGGCCCCTGGCGCCGGCGGAAGCTGCTCCCCCGGCGCCCCGGGGCGCCGCCACCGAGAACCAGGTTCGCCGGGCCGGGCGCCGGGTGCTGGCCGACCTGGGCATTCTGGGCGAGGCGGGGGGCGCCGAGCTGATCGCGATCACCCTCCTGCCGGAGTTCCGGGGCGGCCAGACTGCGGCCGATATCGACCTGACGGCCCTGTACAGCGCTCTCGCTCAGCACTACCAGAGCGAGGGCGCCCGGGCGCCCGGCCCCAAGGCGATTGAGCAGCGGATTCGCCGGGCGGCCCTTGCTGCCCTGAGCCACCTGGCGGCCCTGGGGCTGGAAGATTTCGCCGACCCGCGCTTCGAGCGGCTGGCGCCGACCTTTTTCGGCTTCACCGAAGTGCGGACGGAAATGGCACGCCTCCGCAGCGGGTCAGGCGTGCCCGGGCGCATCAATCTGAAAAAGTTCATCGACGCGTTTTTGCATGAAGTTCAGTCAGCGCTCACTGAAGAAGAGTGAAAGGCCCTCGCACAGCTGCTACTGGTTGCGCCGGGGGCAGGTAGGTTCGCAACGGCGGTCAAGCGCCTCATGGGTGGGATTTGCTATCCTTCAGGTGAAAGGAGGGAATCACGATGCGCGAGCAAGTGGACGCGGTTCAGCGGATGCAGGACTACATCGAATCGCACCTGGGCGTCCAGATCAGCCTGGAGCAGTTGGCAGCGGCGGCCGGCTATTCGCCCTGGCATGCCACCCGCCTGTTCAAGGAGATCGTAGGCATTCCGCCCTCGGAGTACCTGCGTGCCCGCAGACTCTCCCGGGCTGCGCTCCAGCTGCGCGATACATCCGACCGGGTGCTGGATGTGGCGCTGGATACCGCCTTCGCTTCACACGAGGGATTTACCCGGGCCTTTTCCGAACGGTTCGGCCTGACGCCTGAGCAGTATCGGAAGGGCGCGTACCCCCTGGTCTTGTTCCTCCCGCGCAGCGCACGTGCCTATTTCCTCCACACATCGAAGGGAGGATGCGTTATGACTGAGAAGACCCAGGCGAACACGATCTTTGTGCAGGTGGTAGAACGGCCGGCGCGCAAGCTGATTCTGCTGCGGGGCCGAAAGGCGACGGATTACTGGGGGTACTGCGAGGAAGTCGGCTGTGACGTGTGGGGAACCCTTACGAGCCTGAAGGGCGCTGTGCATGAACCCATTGGCATGTGGCTGCCCGATAGCCTGCGCACGCCCGGCACTTCGGTCTACGCCCAGGGCGTGGAGATGCCCGCCGACTACTCGGGTCCCGTGCCGGAAGGCATGGAGCTGATCGACCTGCCCAGTTGCAGGTATATGATCTTCCACGGGGAGCCTTACCAGGATGATCAGATGGGCCAGGCCATCGCCCAAGTCTGGCGGGCGATGGATAGCTACAAGCCCGAACTCTACGGTTGGGAGTGGGCCGATGACGCCGGCCCCCGGTTTCAGCTGGCGCCAGTGGCGGAGCGCGGCTATATGGAAGGGCGCCCGGTGCGGGAAGCGAAGCGGGGCGCCTAGCAGCGGCGCCCGGTGAGAACGGGCCGCTGCAGCAGCAGCTATAACGACCGCCGCCCCCTCTCCGGGGACGGCGGTCGCTTCATGCTACACAACCTTGTTCAGCCACGTCAGGAGCTTAATGCGGGGCTGGTCGGAGTCGACGGGCGGGATCACCGCAGCCATCGCTGCCGCGACCCGCTCCCGGAACTCCGCCTGGGTCTCCTCCGGGCCCGGCTCCAGCAGCGGCCCCACCCGGAGCCGGATCCGCCGGCGAAAGCACAGTGCAAAGGTTCCCGAGAGACCTGCCACCAGCACCGGCCTGCCCGTGCGGGTCGCAAACAGGGCGGCGCCTTCCTTCAGCGGCTGAATGCGGCCTTCTTCCGTCCCGCACTTCCCCTCGGGGAAGATCCCCAGAATTGCACCGCCCTTCAGTACCTGCAGCGACTGTACCACCACCGCCCGGTTGCCTTTCTGGCTCTGGCGGTCCACGGGAATGATGCCCCCAGCCAGGTTGACAATGGTCCGGGCCCACCAGGGGCCCTCGGTGGTATATTCCGCCGCGGCCAGGTAATGAATCCGGGGTTCGGCGGGCAGGGTCGCCAGCAGCACGAGCGGGTCGATCCAGCTCAAATGGTTGCAGACCAGCACGTAGCCGCCGCCCGGGGGTATTTGCGCGATCCCCTCGGCCCGGATTCGGAACAGCGCTGCGAACAGGCCCCGGCCCACGGTCCGCAGGAACCGAAACGCCATATTCGCCTCAGCCGCAGACCGGGTCGCTTTCGGCATACTTCCAGGCCTCCCAGCCATGCTGCTTCTCCACTCAGGTCCTGAGATGAAGTTATGCACAACAGTCCTCCGATTCCTTCCGCACGCAGCAGAAAGCCCCTACGCTTTTCTCGGTGAAGAACGTGGGGGCTTCAGGGTGGGGAGCCAGCGAGCTTGATCACACCGGGGTTGCGACGGCTTTCGGGTAATAGATTGGAGGCTGGCGTAACCATCCGCGCTTCTGCATGAGTTGCTTGAGGGTGTACCCTTGCGCCAGCAGGTGAGACTGGAATGCGTAGAACATGCGGCCCACATCGGGACGCAGGCTTTGGATCAGCCCTGTGTGGCAGACCGTGAGCATCCCTTCCAGCTTGACCACCAATAGGTTGGCGACCTCGGCGTCGGTCAGTTTCGCACCCATTGGGATTGTGGACTCGTCGGCCTTGGGTTTGTCCCCGGTGATCGACGGGAGTGCAATGCCCTCCTGCAGTAACAGCCCTTCCAGCCGGTCAATCATGGGCGTTTCCACATCGTTCACGAAGTGTTCGATGGTCTCCCTGAGACCCGCATCCTTCGTGTGGTTTGTCAGGAGCAGACAGATGGCGCGCGACTCCGCCACCCCGATGTAGCACGTCCACAATGTCATTACCTCGCCGACATGAAGTGGATCTTTTGGATTGGTGACCTCGTAGAAGAGGCTCTGCAGGATGTTCACGCCGGGCCCTCCCTTTTGAAAATGAATGGATGACGGCAAATAGTCTGCCTGGGTACCGCTGTCACTATCCTGCCACCGCCATGATCACCGGATACCACGGCTCGGTTACAGGACTACTGGATGCTACAGTATGAGATCCGGGGGCAAACGCCTCCCTTTCGCGGCCCCACGGGGCGCCCCCGGGGGCCGCCCTCAGATGCTGACATAGTCTTGGCTTCATACAGGGCGGTGCACCGCCCCTAGTTCTGTTACCGCATGAACACTGCTCTGCAAAACAAAGCCGAACCCGGCTTCGGTGCCGGTCTCTTTCGCGTTCCTCCCCGGAGGAAAGCGGGGGCTTCTCGCGATTGTCAATGTAGGATTATGTCGGATTACGTCGGTCCTTAAGACCAGAAGTGTAAGCTCTCATACAATATACGACGGAGGTGCGGGCGTTGAAACGATTTGCCGCTCTGTTCCTTGCAGGGGCTCTTCTGATTACCGGCTGTGGGGGTGCCGCCAAGACTGACGGCGGCGCCAAGGGGCCTGTCACCGTAACGATTGCCACCATGAGCCCGCTCTCCGGCTCCAACGCCGACCTCGGCGAATCCATCAAGTACGGCACCGACCTGGCCCTGAAGGACCGGGCCGCCGAACTCGAACAGGCCGGCCTCAAGGTCAACCTGCTGGCCATGGACGACCAGGGCAAGCCCGAGCAGGGCACGCAGCTCGCTGAGCAGCTTCTGACCAAGAAGGAAGTCGTCGGCGTCGTCGGCACGCTGAACTCCGGCGTGGCGATTCCCGTCTCTCAGAAGCTCTCCACCGACAACCTGGTCATGGTCTCGCCCTCGAATACCGCCGTTCAGGTCACCGACCGCAAGCTGCCCAACATGAACCGGGTCGTCGCCCGCGACGACATGCAGGGCCCGGCTTCGGTCCAGTTCATGAAGGAGAAGCTTGCCGCCAAGACCTTCTTCATCATCCACGACAAGACCCCGTACGGCCAGGGACTGGCCGAAGAGGTCAAGAAGGCCGTCACCGCCGCCGGCCTCAAGGTGGAAGCCTTCGAAGGCATCAACGTGGGCGACAAGGACTTCAGCGCCGTGCTGACCAAGGTTAAGGCCGCCAACCCCGACGCCATCTTCTTCGGTGGCATGTACGCCGAAGCCGCCCAGATCCTCAAGCAGATGAAGGAAAAGGCGATCACTGCCAAGTTCATCGGCGCCGACGGCCTCGACTCCGGCGACCTGGTCAAGCTGGCCGGCGAAGCCGCCACGGGCGTTTACTACACCTCCGTCGCCGCTGACGTGAGCAAGACCCCCTTCGCGCCGAAGTACCAGGAGTTTGCCAAGAAGACCGCTGACGGTTTTGCCGCCTTCTCCTACGACTGCGCCAACGTGATCCTTGACGCCCTGCTCACCTACGCCAAGGCCAACCCCGGCAAGACCCCGGCCCGAAAGGATATTCAGGACCTCGTCCGCAAGACTACCGGCTTCAAGGGCGTCGCCGCTCAGATCAGCTTCGACGAGAAGGGCGACAACAAGGAGTCCAAGGTCTACATCTACCAGATCCAGAACGCCAAGTACCCCGGCGTTCAGGTCCAGTAAACAAAGGAGGGTTACCGAATGGGCGAGTTTCTGCAACTTCTGCCGCAGGTAACCATCGACGGGCTGCTGCTGGGCTTCGTCTATGCAGTGGTCGCCATCGGTTACACGATGGTGTACGGCGTCCTGGAGTTCATTAACTTCGCCCATTCGGAGATCTTCATGGTGGGCGCCTTCCTGGGCGCCGAGATCTTCGCAGCGCTGGGCCGGGCCGGCCTGATCGCCGGGATGCCGCACATCGTCGTTCTCTTGATCGGCCTCGTCGGTGCGATGATTCTCTCCGGCCTCGTGGGCATGGGCGTCGAGCGGCTGGCCTACCGGCCGCTCCGGGGGGCGCCCCGCCTCGTGCCACTGATCGCCGCCATCGGCGTCAGCTTCTTCCTGCAGGACCTGGTCCGCATCGTGGAGACGGCCATTCACGGCAACTTCGTGATGGGTGTGCCCAGCCTCTTCCCCGGCCAGATGCTCTCCCTGCCCGGCGGCCTCACCCTCTCGGTCAAGGCGCTGCTGATCGTGGTCGCATCGGTCTTGATGATGGGCGCCCTGACTCTTTTCGTGCAGCGCACCCGGGCGGGCAAGGCGATGCGGGCCGTGGCCCAGGACCGGGCGACGGCGGGCCTCATGGGCATCAACGTCAACCAGATCATCACGCTCACGTTCTTCGTGGGCGCCGCCATGGGCGGTGCGGCAGGCACGCTCTTTGCCGTCCAGTATACCTCGGTTGACCCCTATATCGGCTTCGTTCTGGGTATGAAGGCGTTTACCGCCGCAGTCTTCGGCGGCATCGGCCACCTGCCGGGCGCCATGCTGGGCGGCCTTCTGCTGGGGCTTTTTGAAGCCTACGGCGCCGCCTTCCTGGGCGCGGCCACGGGCCAGGCGTTTGGTGCCGAGTACAAGGATGTGCTCGCCTTCGCCCTCCTGATCCTGATCCTCATCTTCAAGCCCGCCGGCCTGCTGGGCAAGGCTGTCGGCGAGAAAGTCTAAAGGGGGGACCGGCATGCTCAAGGGACTCAGCGGCCTCCTGGCCGATGCGAAGCGGGCTCCGGTGCTCCTGACGGCTTACACGCTGATCGCCTCGGGGCTTATGTACTTCTTCCGGGTTGATTACGCCACGCTCTTCTTCATTCTGCTCCTGCTCAGCCTGCTGCTGATCCACCTGGGCAACGCCAACCGCTGGCTCAAAGTCGGCCTCGCCGCCCTGGTCATCGGGGTAGTGATCCCGGTGGTAGGCCTGGAGAACGGGGCGCTGCTCAACGTCTCCATCATGGTGGCCATCAACGTGGCGCTCGCCCTGGGTCTCAACCTGCAGGTGGGCTTCGCCGGCCTCCTGGACCTGGGCTACGTGGGCTTCTTCGCCGCCGGCGCCTACCTGTATTCCATCTTTGCCTCGCCGCAGGCGGCCCGCTTTCTGCCCAAGGTATTCGAGTCGCTGCCGTTCGGTCTCCCCGGCGACTGGTTCTGGCCGTTCCTGCCCGTGGCCATCTTCGTGGCCGCCGGCGCCGGCTTCGCCCTGGGTCTGCCGGTCCTCCGCCTCCGGGGCGACTACCTGGCCATCGTCACCCTGGGCTTCGGTGAAATCATCCGCATCCTTTCCAACAACCTGGACAAGCCCGTCAACATCACCAACGGCCCGCAGGGCATCACGCCCATCGCTCCGCCGGTGCTGTTCGGCATTACCCTGGACAAGTCGATCCACTACTACTTCATCGCCATCGCCCTCATGATCATCGTCATGGTGGTGATGCGCCGCCTCGAGGTCTCCCGCATCGGGCGGGCCTGGGCCTCCATTCGGGAAGACGAAATCGCCGCCAAGTCGATGGGCGTCCCCCTCACCAAAATGAAGCTGATGGCCTTTGCGATGGGCGCTGCCTTCGCCGGCGCCATGGGTATGGTCTTCGCCGTCAAGCAGACCTTCATTAACCCTGCAAGCTTTACCTTTAACGAGTCGATTGCGATCCTCGCCATGGTGATTCTCGGCGGCCTGGGCTCCATTCCGGGCGCCATCATCGGGGCGACGGTCGTGACGGTGGTGCGCATGCAGGTGCTGACCGACCTTGCGAACTCGCTCGCCACGTATAACCTGCCAGAGTTCCTCAACCTCGCGAAGTATCAGCCGCTGATCTTCGGCCTGATCCTGATTCTGATGATGCGCTACCGGCAGGAAGGCTTGCTCCCGTCCCGGCGCAATCCCGTCGATATCGATGCCCTGACAAAGGAGGTCTGACCCTATGGCGCCGCTCTTGCACGCACAGACGATTACCAAGCGCTTCGGCGGCCTCGTGGCGGTCAGCAGCGTCGACCTGGCGGTGGGTGCCGGGGAGATCTGCGCCATTATCGGCCCCAATGGTGCCGGCAAGACCACATTCTTCAACATGGTCTCGGGCGTTTACACCCCGGACAGCGGCCGTCTCTTCTTCGACGGCAAGGATATCACGGGCATGGGCCCGGAACAGATTGCCCCCCTGGGCATCTCCCGGACCTTCCAGAACATCCGGCTCTTCAAGGCGCTCTCCGCTCTGGAGAACATCATGGTGGGCATGCACATCCACCTGCAGTCCGGCCTGTGGTCGACCATCTTCAAGACCCCCGCCGAGCGGCGGGAAGAGCGGGAAGCCGCCCGGGAAGCCGTCCGGCTGCTCGATTACGTGGGGCTGCGCCACTTCGCCAACGAAGCCGCCGGCAACCTGCCGTACGGCGCCCAGCGCCGCCTTGAGATCGCCCGGGCGCTGGCGACGAAGCCCAAGCTGCTGCTGCTCGACGAGCCCAAGGCGGGCATGAACCCCAAGGAGACCGATCAGATGATGGAAGATATCCGGCGCTTGCGCGACGACCTGGGCATCACCATCGTACTGATCGAGCATGACATGAAGCTGGTCATGGCGATCTCCGATCGCATCGCCGTGCTGGACTACGGCACCAAGATCGCCGAAGGCACGCCGGAAGAGATCCGGCGCAACCCCCGGGTCATCGAGGCCTACCTCGGGAAGGAGGCGTCCAAAGAGCATGGCGCTGCTACAGCTTGACACGGTATACGCAGCCTATGGCGCCGTCCAGGCCCTGAAAGGCGTCAACGTCCGGGTGGAATCCGGCGAAGTCGTGACGCTGATCGGGTCGAACGGCGCGGGCAAATCATCGACGCTGCGGGTCATCTCCGGCATGGTCCGGCCCAAGAGCGGGGCGATCAGCTATAAAGGGAAGCGGATCGACGGGCTTGAGGCCCATCAGGTGACGGAGCTCGGCATCGCTCACGTGCCCGAAGGGCGCCGCATCTTCCCCCGGCTGACCGTCACCGAGAACCTCGAAATGGGCGCCTACACGGTCAGGGATAAGGCCGTGATCGCCCGGCGCATGGAAGAGGCCTTCGAGCGCTTCCCGCGCCTGAAGGAGCGGCGCAACCAGACCGGCGGCACCCTGTCCGGCGGCGAGCAGCAAATGCTCGCCATCGGCCGGGCCCTGATGATGGCGCCCGAACTGCTGATGCTCGACGAACCTTCCATGGGCCTGGCGCCCCTCGTGGTGGAACAGATCTTCGAGACGATTACCGAACTGAACCGGGCCGGCGTAACGATTCTGCTCGTGGAGCAGAACGCCCGGCAGGCGCTGCAGGTGGCGCACCGGGGCTATGTGATTCAGACCGGGGAGATCCTCCTGGAAGATCAGGCCTCGTCGCTCCTGGACAACGACACGGTGCGCGAGGCTTATCTCGGCGCATAGCCCATACGAAATGCCCCGCCGTTCCCGGCTGACCGGGAGAGGCGGGGCGCTTTGCTATGAAATGTACAACTCGTCCAGTGCGCAGGGTCTCCCAACGTAATAGCCCTGCGCAAAATCGACACCGTACTCCCGCAGCAGGGACAGGGTCTCCCGGTCGCCCACGAATTCGGCGATCGTCTCTTTCCCCAGACCCCGTGCCAGTTCGACGATGGTCTTGACGAGGTGCTGATCGACCGGATCGTTCGGCAGATTGCTGATGAAACCGCCATCGATCTTCAGGTAGTTGACGGGCAGGTGCTTCAGATGGGAGAAGGATGAGAAGCCGGCACCGAAGTCGTCTATCGCGAAGCGGCAGCCCAGGCCGTTTAAATCCTTAATGAAGTCCCGTGCCAGGTTCGTATCGGCAATTGCTGCGGTCTCCGTGATCTCCAAAATCAGCGATTTCGGATCGATGCCGGTAGCAAGGATCTCCCTGTGGATCAGGGGCAGGAGTTCCGGATCGGAGAAGGCCTTGCCCGACAGGTTGACCTCCAGGCAGATGGGCTGCCCAATCGCCTCTCTGGCGGCCATGAGCCTGATCGCCCTTTGTACGACCCAGCGGTCTATGGCGTGAATCAGGCCAAAGCGCTCAGCGACATGGAGGAAGGCGCCCGGCAGGACAATCTGGCCCTGACTGTCCAGCAAACGCAGCAGCACTTCGTAGTGAACGACCCGGTTGTGGCGCAGGTCCAGAATCGGCTGGAAATACAGGACGAAACTGTCGTGTTCCAGCGCCTCACGGATGCGGCGCTCCCAGGTGAGTTTCGACTCCATCTGCGTCTGCTCGTTCTCATCGGGCTGGTACAGCAAGCAGCCGTCACGGCCCTTCTCTTTCGCCTGGAACATGGCCAGGTCGGCCCGGGCTAGCAGTTCTTCCGATGTGACCCCATGGTCGGGGTAAAGCGAAATGCCAATGGACGCCGTCACCGTAACCGGCTGCCCCCCGACCACTGTGATGTGGCGGCGCAAGGCCTCGAGCAGCTCATGCGCCAACAGGCAGGCCTGGGTGGAGGATGTCGCCGGCAGCACGATGGCGAACTCGTCGCCACCAAGCCGGGCAATGATGCCTGTGTCCCGGAGGCATCGCCGGAGCAATGCCGCAATGCTCTTCAGCAGTTCGTCACCGGCCTGATGGCCCAGGGTGTCATTGACGTACTTGAACTGGTCCACATCGATAAATAGCACCGCACCGGCAGCCCCTTTGCGGTCGGCTGGACACAGTTCCTGCTTCAGTTCCTCCTGGAACCGGTGGCGATTATACAGGCCTGTCAGGGTGTCATAGTTGGCCAGGTGGACCAGCTGCGACTCGGTTCGCTTCCGTTCCGTAATGTCCTGAATGTGCAGAATGGCATAATCAGCCGGACCTGCCGCACTTGCGATGCCGGAGGCGCTGACCAGCGCCCAGATCGGTCTGCCGTCCCGATGCAGGAACCGCTTTTCGAAGTGGACCTGAAGTACCCCGCTCATAACCGACGCTGCAGTCCTGCGGGTCAGTTCCAAGTCGTCCGGGTGTGTAACCAGCCAGGGTTTCATCTGCTCCAGTTCCGGCACGGTGTAGCCGAGCATGTCGGCCAGACAGCGATTGACCTGAAACCACCGGCCGGTGCGGTCCGTCAGCGCCATCCCAATCGGTGCGTCGCCGAAAGCGCTGCGGAAGCGGCGCTCACCCTCCCTTAGCAGCGCTTCGGAATTGGCCAGACCCTGGTGGATACGGGCGTGCAGGACGGCAACGCCGACCTGCCCCGCCAGGGCTTCAACGAAGGCGACCTCGTCAGCATTCCACGTGAGCGGGCCCTCGCACTGGTGGAAGCTAATCACCCCGAGCAGCTGCCCTTCGGCCATGATGGGTGCGGCCAGAACTGCGCAGCCGTTGTCAGGGTCAGCCACGGATACGACCTGCCTGGCCTCTGCAGCCATATGGACCACTGTGAGATCACCGTGGCACGGTTTCGTGGCGGAAAGAACGCCGGGAACGATGTATTCGGCCGCGGGGCGCAGGTCCCCGCCCGGCTCCGTCTGGTAGATGATGCACCGGCAGGCGGAAACTACCCGGCCCAGCTCGGCCGCGGTGGTGCGCAGTATCTCCTGCAGGTCGAGGGAGCTCCGAATCGCTGCGCCGATGCGGTCGATCAGCCGGAGCTGCCGGACCTGGCGCTGCAGGTCCAGGCGGGCCGCGGTCAGTTCGGTCAGCAGCTGCCATTGCTTGCGGGCCTGGCTCACGCCCAGGAATCCTGCCGCCGCCAGCGCAAGGCTCTGCCCGGTGACATGGCCCAGGAAATGAACCGGCGAGACGCTCGGCGCCTCCGAAACCTGATTCAGAAGGTCCCCGAGGACCGCTCCGGCAATGGCCACGGCCAGGAGCCGGAACCCGGCCCGGACGCTCAGTGAGTGGGACGCCAGAACAGGCGGAAGAATGAGGAGCACCAGGGGACTATAGCCGCCCAGCGAGGCGTCGCCCGACAGGATACCCAGGGCGAGCGTCAGAAACACAAAGTGCGACCAGACTCGCGCCTCCGGGGAACCCAAGTTGGGCAAGACCCAGTGCGCCAGCGTTGTATAGGCAGTCACGGTCAGCACAAACAGGTTGATTGCCAGCGACCCGTCCGGCCGCGGGCCGCTCAGGTCGAAGACGCCTGCCAGCAGGACGGCGAGGGCAATCAGCCAGGACCAGGTCTCCAGTGAGCGGTCCAGGTGCTCCAGCGTCCCCGCTCTAGGCTGCTGGACGCCGCGAAAGCTCCAGTCCATGCCTCGCCCGATTAACGAACCAATCGCCAAGATGCTCCAGGAGATTACGCCAATGGTCAGGTCGGACTGCACGGAGTTGTAAATCATCCAACAAGGAAAGAGCGCCCCCGCAATCCGGCGAGCATAGTCCCACCAGCGATTGTTTGCATGAAGCAGCATGGCTCCGGCGCCCACCAGCGCTGTGGCGCCCGCCAGGGGCAGCAGGGGCTCGATCGCGAAATAGACCTGGTGTGGAAAAGACCCGGGCGAAGTGAGCATCAAGGCACCGATTGTCATGTGAATCAGCCCGGAAGTCAGGTCGAATAGCTCGGGACCATTGGTGCCGTTCCCAAACCACGGGATGCACAGTACACCCAACCCGAGGCCCGTATAGATGATCGGCGCCCCCCGCAGACCGGCCATGCCCAGCACATAGCCCAGCAGCAGCAAGGGTGCGGCGGAGACGAGCACCGCCGTACGCTGGAACAAGGGACGCAGTGCGTACCGGCTTAGCAGGAGGAGGACAATGGCGCCTGCCACCAGAGACACGGAAATGTGGGGAAAGAATGGTCTGAGCGGGGCGTATGACGGTGCGGCAAAGTCCCGTGGGGCAATATGTATGCCCAACCCGAGCATGCCTTCAAAAGCAGCAGTTACCAGCAGCAGGCGCGTTGCGCGTACGCCGATGAAGTGCAAGGCCACTCCTCCATACCACCTTCAGGCCCCACCATCCCCGTGCAGGAATGGCGGGGCCCGGCGTCAGATGGCAGCGATTTGTTCTTCGAGGGGTGCCGGACGACCGATGTAATACCCCTGTGCGAAATCGACCCCATAGTCTTGCAAGAGCGCCAGGGTCTGCTCATCGCCGACGAACTCGGCAATCGTGCGTATCCCGAGGCCTCGTGCCAGGTCAACCATCGTCTTTACGAGATGTTGATCGACGGGGTCCTTGGCCAGGTTCTGAATGAAGCTGCCGTCGATTTTGAGGTAATCCACGGGCAGGTGCTTCAGATACGAAAAGGAGGAGAACCCGGCGCCAAAGTCGTCAATCGCGAAGCGGCAGCCGAGTGACCCCAGCTCCTCTACAAACTGGCGGGCCAGATGCGTGTCGGCAATCGCTGCCGTCTCGGTAATCTCCAAAATGAGCGACTCCGGGGTCACACCCGTACCCGCTAACTCCTGACGAATGAGGGGGAGGAGTTCCGGGTCGGAGAAGGCCTTACCGGAGAGGTTGACCTCCAGGCAGATGGGGCGCCCGGTTTTCTGCCTCTCGGCAGTCAGCCGGATTGCCCGCCGCACCACCCAGCGGTCCACGGCGTGAATCAGACCAAAACGCTCAGCTACGGCCAGGAACGCGCCCGGCAGCACCACATGCCCTTCCTTGTCCATCAAGCGAAGGAGCAGTTCATAACGGACAATCTGGTGGGTTTGCAGATCCATGATCGGCTGGAAGAACGGCACGAACTGATCCTTTTCGAGGGCCTCCAGGATCCGCCGTTCCCAGGTCAACTTCGATTCCATCTGCGACTGTTCGCTTTGCTCTGCCCGGTACACGGCGCAGCCGTTTCGCCCCTGTTCCTTGACCTGGTACATTGCGAGATCAGCCTTGGCCAGCAGTTCTTCGGCGGTATCCCCGTGCTCCGGGTACAGTGCGATCCCGATCGATGCGGTAACCGTGATCAGCTGTTCGCAAATGGCGACCTTGTGCGAGCGGAGCCGCTTGAGCAGGTCCTCCGCCACCAGCCTGGCCTGGCTGATGTCCGTGTGGGGCAGCAAAATGGCGAACTCATCGCCGCCCAACCGCCCAATGGTGTCCGCGGCCCGCAGTCGTTGCTGTAGCAGCGTGGTGACGCTCTTGAGCAGGTCGTCGCCGGCCATATGGCCCAGCGAATCATTGACGTATTTGAACTGGTCAAGGTCGAGGAACAGCAGGGCGCCGGAGGTTCCATACCGTTTGGACGCCACCAACTCCCGGCACAACTCCTCCTGAAACCGGCGGCGGTTGAACAGGCCGGTCAGCGTGTCATAGTTTGCAAGCTGGACCAATTGGGCTTCGGCGAGCTTTCGCTCCGTGATGTCCTGAATGTGGATAATGGCGTACGCAATGGTTCCTTGTTCGTCCTGAATGCTGGAGCAGCTGAGCTGTGCCCAGACAGTGTGGCCGTCCCGGTGCACGTAGCGCTTTTCAAACTGGCACGCGGGGATCGCACCGCTCATGACAGCCCGGGCCTGTTGCGAGCTCGTTGCCATGTCTTCGGGGTGGGTGGTCCGGCGCCAGTCCAGCGCTACAAGCTCTGCCTCCGTGTATCCCAGCATCGCGGCGAGGGAGCGGTTCACCTCGAGCCACTGGCCGTCGGCGCCGGACAGGGCCATACCGATGGGCGCCATGCCAAATGCGCTTCGAAAGCGCCGCTCGCTTTCGCGCAGGGCCGCTTCGGAACGTTTCCGATCCCCTTCGGCGGCTGTCTGCGCCTCCAGGGCTTCCTCCAACTGCGTTCGCTGCAGCTGAAGCTCTTCGTTTTGCGCCTGCAGCTCTTCCTGCTGCGCAACCAGTTCCTCATCCTGCGCCTGGAGGCTCTGGTGTGCGCCCTGCAGTTCCTGGTGCTGCTCATAGAGGTTCTTGTGGGCCCGCCTTAGTTCCTGTGCATGCCTGATACCCACCGTTCCTGCTGCGCTCAGGAGCAGCCCCTGCCCCACGATGTGGCTGAGCAACACGGCGATGGGCTCCTGGAGTGTGCTAACGAAATGATCACGGAGATGGCCGAGAGTCGACATGGTCACGGCAAGCAGGAGCAGTCTCGTGCCCGCTCTGGCGCCCAGCGACCTGGCAGCCATCACCGGCGGGATGACCAGCAGCACCAGGAAGCCGGGACCCCCGGGTGCGATATCGCCAGTAAGGCTGCCAATTGCCACCGTCAGGAATATGAAATGCCACCAGACCCGCTGCTCATCCGACCCCAGGTCGGGAAAGATCCAGTGGGCCGCAGCGGTGTAGACCGTTACGGCCAGGACAAACAGGTGAACGAGAACGCGGGCCGCCGGGCTGGGGTCGCCCGGGGCAACGGTGTCGATGAAGAGGATGGCCAGTGCCAGAATCCATGACCAGGTTTCCAGCGACCGGTCCAGGTGCCCGAGCGTTCCGGGCGCCGTCGTACGGGGTGCCGCCGCTTTTCCGAGCCCGCGGTGTCCAATGAGGATGGCCAGTGCCAGCAGCGCCCACCCAAGCACGCCGGTGGTCAGGCCGACCTGGAAGGAGTTGTACATCATCGTAAGGGGCAGGGTCGCGCCGACCACGCTCCGTGCGGCCGTCAGCCAGCCTCGGATCAGCATTTTCGGCACGAACAGCGCGAATGAACCCACGACTCCCGCCGCGCCGACCAAGGGCAATGCCGGTAGTATCGCGAAATACGACACCGCCGAGTAGGTCTCCGGAAAGGCCAGCATGTGTATCCCGGTGGGCAGCTGAATGGCAGCCGCCGTCAGGTCGAACAGATCCCAGCGCTCACCGGCGGGCCTGAACCAGGGTATGGCCACGACGCCCAGCGCCAGGGCCGTGTAGAAGAACGGTGCCGCTCTCAGTCCCGCCGATCCCATCATGTAGGCCATCAGCAGAAGCGGGGCGGCGGGCAGCATGACCCCAATGCGCTGAAGAATCGGCCGTAGCGGATACCTTGCCAAAATCAGCAAAATCACCGCGCTGGCCATCAGCCAGGCAGACAAGTATGGGAAGTAAGGCCGCATCGGCGCATAATACTGCGCCTGGAAGTCCCTGGGGGTCAGATATATGCCTAATCCAAGCAGCCCCTCATAAGAAGCGGCAACGAGCAACAGGCGTGTAATGCGTGAGCTGGCCAAGTACAACGCCACTCCTCCATCTGGTGCTGGTTTACAAGCAAGTTCCCAGAATGGTCTTACGGCATATTGTACTTCATTTATCCTTTCAGGCGAAATAAGGTTTTATAGGTAATTTGATAGAGTCAAGAACAAATCAGGTAACGCTTTCGCGCTGCTCTGGGAAAGACTCGTACAGGCGTTCTTCGGCGATTCGCTTCAAGACCTGCACTGTCTCCCACAAGTCATGATAGCTACAATACAGGGCCACCGGCGCCAGTCTGACCACGTCCGGCGGGCGGAAATCCGGGATGACCCCTTGCGCCTTGAGCGCCTTACAGATGCGTAGTGCGTCGGGATGCTCCAGGGCAACATGTCCGCCCCGGCGCGCAGCGTCACGGGGCGTGCCGACGGCAAACCCAAGTGGGGCGAGGAGGCTGTCGATCAAAAAGATGAGGTAGCCCGTCTGCTCGAGCGATTTTTCCCGAATGGCGGTCATGCCTGCCTCGTTGTGAACGGCCAGCGAACCATAAAGCGCCGCGGCGCTGAGCACGTTGGGAGTGCTGATTTGCCAGGCCCCTGCCCCGGGCGCCTGGTGGAACTGGGGGGCCATGTCGAACTGCCTGTTCTTGTGGCAGCCGAACCAGCCCGTCAATCCCGGCAGGGTGCCAAAGTGCCGCTCGTGGACGAACAGCGTTGCCACGGCGCCCGGGCCGGCGTTCAGGTACTTGTAGGTGCACCAGAACGCGAAATCGCCCCCCCAGTCGTGCAGGCTGTGGGGTACGGCTCCGGCGCTATGGCAGCAGTCGAACCCGATCAGAATTCCCCGTTCGTGCGCCGCCCGGGTCAGGCGCTCCATGTCAAGCAGCTGGCCGCTGCGGTAGAGGACGCCAGGGAGCAGGACGAGAGCGACGTCTTCGGTCATGGCGGCGATCACATCCGCCTCGTCAAGCGTACGCCCGTCCCGGCTGGGTGCCAGCACCAGGTCGGCGGCAGGATCGCCGCCGTGCAGCCGCACCTGGCTTTGCAGGGCGTACAGGTCGGACGGGAAGTTGAGTTCGTCGGTCAGGATTTTCCGCCTCCGGCCGGCGGGCCGGTAGAAAGTGGCCACCAGTGCGTGCAGATTGACGGTGGTGGTGCCCGTCACGACCAGTTCCGCGGGCTCGGCGCCCATGAGGGCGGACTGGAGGGCGCCCAGCTCCTCGGCCATGTAGAACCACGGCCGGTCGCCGGCTGTCCAGCCTTCGACTCCATGGCGCTTCCAGTCTTCCAGGGCGCGCAATACGGCGGCCTCGGCGTCGCGGCCGGCGAGGCCCAGGGAGTTGCCGTCCAGATAAATCCGGCCGGGCTGCACGTAGAAACGGTCGCGAAAAGCGCGCAGGGGGTCCTGCAGGTCCCTGTCCAGGGCATACTCCGGGCCAAGGGCGTACTGGGTAGTCATAGGCGCCTCCTGTGGGACGACTCTGTCTTAAGGTATTTTCGTCCCGCTGAGGCAATCCCTGCAGGGGGCTGACGGCACACCAGCCCCCTGCGTGGGTTGCGCCGCACGCGCAGCCTCAGTCGGCCTCAGTCAGCGTCTTGGGCAGTCCTAGGGCCTCCAGGTCAGCTTCCGTGATTGCCCCGGAATCCAGGCCGTCGTTCACGACGACCCGGTACGACTTCCGGGTGATCTGCTCATCCTGAATGAACCCCGGGGCCTCGCCCGGCCCTTCGCCCAGGGATGCGGCGTGCTCCGTTCTTAACTCCTGCAGCCGTTTGAGTATCCGTGTTTTTTCGTTCCCCAAAACAAATCACCCCATTTTAGTATCAGCCATTTACATGCAAGGTGATTCTGCTATACTTCCTATGTGCGCGAGGGGGTTCAACGCCCCCTCGCAAATCCTGACTAATGGAAGTGGTACCCGCACACCTTACACGGAGAGGTGAGGCCCGTGAACCGGCAATACCAGACCCCCCTCTTCACGGGATTGCTTGCTCACGCGAGCCGCAACCCCGTTCAGTTCCACATTCCCGGCCACAAGAAGGGGACGGGCATGGCCCCCGAGTTCCGCAAGTTCATCGGGGAGAACGCGTTATCGATTGACCTCATCAACATCGCGCCGCTCGACGACCTGCATAATCCCCACGGCATGATCCGTGAGGCGCAGGAGATCGCGGCGGCGGCGTTCGGTGCTGACTACACGTACTTCAGCGTCCAGGGCACCAGCGGCGCTATCACGACCATGGTGATGTCGGTCTGCGGCCCGGGCGACAAGATCCTCGTCCCCCGCAACGTCCACAAGTCGGTTCTGACGGGCATCATCCTGTCGGGCGCCCTGCCCGTCTTCATGACGCCCGAGCTGGACTACAACCTGGGCATTGCCCACGGCATTAGCGTGGAGACCGTACGGACCGCCCTTGACCAGCACCCGGACGCCAAAGGCGTGCTCGTGATCAACCCGACGTACTTTGGGGTGGCGGCTGACCTGAAGGCCATTGTGGAGCTGGCGCATTCCCGCAACGTCCCCGTTCTGGTGGACGAGGCGCACGGCGTGCACATCAACTTCCACGATGCCATGCCGCTCTCTGCCATGCAGGCCGGCGCCGACATGGCGGCCACCAGCGTCCACAAGCTGGGCGGCTCCATGACGCAGACCAGCGTCCTGAATATCCGCGAAGGGTACGTCAATCCCGGGCGTGTGCAGTCGATTATCTCGATGCTGACGACGACCAGTACGTCGTACCTGCTGCTGGCATCGCTCGACGTGGCCCGCAAGCAATTGGCCACGAAGGGCCGCCAGATGATTGACCGGGCGATTAACCTGGCGCAGAAGGCGCGCCACCGCATCAACGAAATCCCCGGGCTCTACTGCTTCGGGGCGGAGATCATCGGGCAGAACTCGTCCCGGTTCGACTTTGACCCCACCAAGCTGTGCATCAACGTCAACCAGTTGGGCGTTACCGGCGCCGATGTGGAGAAGATGCTGCGCGATGAGTTCAACATCGAAGTGGAGATGTCGGACCTCTACAACATATTGTGCATCATTTCGCTCGGCGACTCCGAGGAAGACCTCGAACAGCTGATTCGGTCGCTGCATGTGCTCAACGAACGCTTCTACCGGTCGCGGCCGGCCAATGAGGTAAAGGTTCGCGTTCCGACCACGCCGATTCTGGCGATGTCGCCGCGCGAAGCCTTTTACGCCGAAACCGAACTCGTTCCCCTCCACGATTCCGAAGGCCGGGTCATTGCCGAGTCGATTATGGTCTATCCCCCGGGCATTCCGATCATGCTGCCCGGCGAGATTGTCGCCCACGAAAACCTGGAGTATATCGATGACTGCATTTCGGCGGGGCTGCCAGTTCAGGGTCCCGAAGATCCCAGCCTCAGGATGATCAAAGTGGTCAGGAAAGCGAGATCGTAGTCCTAATATTGCCTGGGTCCCAGGGGAAGATATCCCCTGGGACCTTGACTTATCCACAGGGTTGTGAGCAACTGTGGAGAACTCGCGTTCCCGCAAATCGCGCTGTGGCGCGGGTTTGTTCGGTTTTGCTATGTGAGGAATTCCCAATGGTGTGGATAACCTGTGGATCAGCTTGTGAGTACAGAAAAGAACTCCACGCGCGCGCCACCTCTTGACCTTCTGCGTACGATGGTAAAAAACCGGGAGGTCTGGCGAATGGTCTTCTACTTCGTCCAGAGGGGGGAGACGCTGTATCAGATCGCCAAGCGGTACCAGACGACTGTGCATGCCATCGTAGCAGCCAACCGCCTGGATGACCCCAACGCGATCTGCCCTGGCCAGGCGCTGATCATCCCCCGACCGGGCGAGGTGCCCTCGCCGCCTCCGGGGGGCATCGTTCACCTGGTGCGGGCCGGGGAGACCGTCTTTCACCTGGCGTCCAAATTCGGCACCTCCGCCCCGGACATTCTGCGGGCGAACCAGATTGCCCACCCCGAGTTCATTGCCGCGGGGCAGCAGCTGGTCATTCCCGAACGCATGGAGGCCGGCGATGACTGGCCCATGCTCGGGCGAACGCCCGGACGGGCGGGGACCGGACCGGTCCTACTTCACGGGAGGCCTTCGGAAGGCTGGAGCTTTGCGCCCAGGAACAGCCTGGGCCTGCGCCCGTCGGCGCCGGTCATCCGGTATGACCGTGTGTATGTCGGTCTGGGCGATGGCCATTTCTATGCGCTATGCCGAAAGACCGGGCGGGTCAAGTGGCGTCTGCCCGCCGCCGAGCCCGATGTGCTGGCGGCCCTGGGCCAGGAGCCGCTGGCAGCGCCCGCCGTCTTTGACGGGCTGGTCTATCTGTGCGGACCCGATGGCGCAGTTATGGCGGTAGATGCCCATTCGGGCCAGCACATCTGGAAGATCGCCTGCGGCAGCCGAATTGTCAGTTCGCCGGCGGTCTGCCGGGGCGTCGTGTACCTGGGCACCCTGGGGGGGCAGGTCTATGCGCTGGAGGCCAAGACCGGCGCCATCGCGTGGAAGCGCGACGTTGGGGCTGCACTGACCTATCCCATTGCAGTGGGCGATGACCACCTCTTCGCCTGCACCGAAGACGGCGCCCTGTCCGCCCTGGATGCGGAGAGCGGCGACTCGTTCTGGCAGGTGAAGGCTGAGGAGCCCGGCGCGCCTGTGTTTGCCGAGGTCGTGGTGCTGGCGGGAGGCCGGGCCTACGACCCCCGGACGGGTCAGGTCCTGTGGCGGGTGAACGCCGGCGGCAACCTGCCCGTGGCCCGGGTTGACCAGGTCATATACCCGGGCGGAGCCGTCGACCTGTTCACGGGCAGCCTGCAGCGGGCCCATGTGGCCGGCGTCTCCAGCTTGACGCCGGAACCGGCGCAGGGCGAGATGCTCGCTCTCCCGGAGCCGCCCACGCCCCTGCGAGCACAGGTCGCATCCGGCTCGCTCCTGATTGCCGTCGGTGAAGACGGGCGGCTGTACGCCTGGGACGTGGCGAGCGGGGGCACGGCATGGCTCTATGCGCTGGGCGGCCCCAGCCACCAACCCCCGGCCATCGCTCCCGGCCAGATCGTCGTAGCCCTCGAATCCGGCGGGATGCAGACCTTCCAATTTGCCGATGGACCTGCCGCCGTCTGACCCGACAGCACTGCAGCCCGGATCGACGGGGGCCTGAGACCTCCCGAATTCGATCCGGGCTGCATCATATCGGCGCTCCTTTCAAAAACTACCTGACGAAAATCAGGTGCTTCGGGAGGGAGTGTCATGAGAGATCGCTGGCGCAAGGGGGCCGTCGCGCTGGCCGTGCTGGGGTTGGCCGTCGCCTGGCCCGGCGCCACGTACGACGGGTACAGAGCGTACGCGGAGACCAAGGCGGCCAAGGACAACCTGACCCTTCTCGCCCAGCTGGTCTGCGGGGAGGCGCGGGGTGAGCCGTACGAAGGGAAGGTGGCGGTGGCAGCCGTCATTTTGAACCGCACGCTGGACAAGCGGTTTCCCAATTCCGTGGCGGGCGTGGTCTATCAGACGCATGCCTTCGAGTCCGTCTCCAACGGCGAGATTTACCGCGGGACGACGCAGGAGTGCTATAAGGCTGCCCGGGCGGCCCTCTCCGGGTGGGATCCATCCAACGGCTCCGTTTTCTTCTACGCTCCGGCCAAGACCAGCAACAGGTACATCTGGTCCCGCCCCATCGTCCGGAAAATCGGGCGCCACAATTTCGCCAAGTAGGGAGCCATGCCGATGCGGACACAGCGCGGAGTCGTCTGGCCGTACCTGCTCCTCGGCGTCGCCCTGGTGGGCGCCCTGAGCTTTGGCTGGTACCAGACGCGCCTAAAGAACCAATTGGCACTTGATGCCGAAAACAAGTACATGTCGGCCTTCCACAAGCTGAAATGGACCAGCGAGAACATTGAGGACCGGACCGCCCGGCTGATGGCGACTAACGACCCCCAACTGCAGGAGAGCCTGCTGGCCGACCTGCGGGTCTACAGTGCCCAGGCGGTGGAGCACATGGCGGTTCTGCCTTTGCTGACCACCAACACGCCGCGCATCGAGAGTTTCCTCAACACCCTGCGCGAGCAATCCGATCTGATGCATAACAGGATCAATCAGGGTCAGGCGCTGTCGCCCGACGACTGGACCCGGCTCACCGATATGCGTAAGCAGTCGGTCTTCTTCGAAAGCGAGCTCGGGAACATGCTCGGGCTCGTGGGGAACGGAATGATCAGGTGGCGCGATACCGTGCGGGTTACCGGTCCCACGCAGTCCGGCACGGCCACCACGCCCATCACCAAGTCGGTCGCCCAGTTGGAGACTGCCCTGACGCCGCCGCCCGGCGAGGAGCAGACGCTGTCGCCGGAAGCCGGGCCCCTGGCCCGCCCCCGCACCGACCCCGGTCCCCGCGTGGATGCCGCGGCGGCTGTCCTCGCTGTCAAAAAGTTTGTGGACATGCCGCTGAAAAGCGAACCGGTCGTCACCGGCACATCTGACCCGACCGATGAGGCGCATACCTTCTCGCTGTACTTTGTCAACGCCGTGAAGCAGAACAACACGCCCCTCAACTTCGGTATCAGCGTCCACGGCGGGCATGTCATCTACATGCTCGACGGGCGCCCCGTCTCGGAAAAGCGGTTCACCGTCCCCCAGCTGGTGGAGCGGGCACGGCAGATGCTGGAGAAGCGCGGATACCACGCGCTGGAGTACATCTCATCCGCTGAGAACGACGGGACGCTGATCATGGACTTCGCCCCCATGGAGCAAGGCGCAGCCGTGATGGTGGACAACATCAAGATCATGCTCGCCATGGACAACGGTGAACTGGTCGGTTTTGACGCCAAGAACTACTGGATTAACCGCCATTCCCGCAAGGACCTGGGCAAGCCGCAACTGAACGCAGGTGCCGCCCGCGGGCGCCTGGCGCCCCGGCTGAAGGCGGAAGGGCAGCCCCGGCTCGCGCTGATTGCGGACCGGCGGTCCCGGGAGCGCCTGGTGTGGGAGTTCGCAGGCGCTATAGACCAAGAGCGGTTCCGGGTCTTCGTCGACGCCAATACCGGCGCAGAGGTGGATGTGCAGCGGATCACCGGCGACCCCTCCCCGCCGCTTAACAAAGGGTGACGCATGAGGAAGGCGCCCTGCCTGACGGGGCGCCTTCCTTATATATTACAGCAGCGGCGGGACAGGCTCGTCCGAAATGGGAGGGGCCGGCTCAGGTGCGGGCTCCGGCTCCACTTCTGCGGGCTCGGTCCCCGCCAGAAACCACTCCCGCACCGTGGGACAGACGGCGTTCGGCAGGCGCCCGGTCGCCGAGCAGACTTCCACGGCGGTCACGCCGGGCGGGGGCGTCCAGTCGCGAAATTTCGTCCGCACCAGGGCTTTGCTGGCGAAGCTGGCCCAAATGGGCGCCGCCGTACCGCCGCCTTCCCGCCAGCTCGGGGTGTTCGCGTCGCTGCCCACCCACACGCCGGCCACCAGGTCGGGCGTGTACCCGACGAACCACGCGTCGCGGGACTCGTCGCTGGTGCCGGTTTTGCCGGCGGCGGGGCGCCCGGCCATGTATCCGGAGACTGTGGCGGCCGTGCCGCCGGGCCCGACCACCGTCTTGAGCATGTCGGTCACGATGAACGCTACACCCGGGTCCAGGACTTTGGAGCGGCTTGGCCGCTCCTCAGCGATTACATTCCCCTGCCGGTCGACAATCTTCACGATAGACAGGGGTTTGACGTTGAAGCCGCCGTTGGCCAGCGGAGCATAGGCCCGGGTTACTTCCAGGGGTGTTACGGCCGAGCTTCCCAATCCAACGGTTAAATCATCTGCCAGGGGGCTTTCGATTCCCATTCGCCTGGCCAGGTTGATGACGGCGGGCGGCTTGACGGTGTTGATCCATTGCGCCGTTACGACATTCAACGATCGGCGCAGGGCGGTGCGCATGGAGGCGGGCGCATACGAGTACTGGTTGCCGTGGTTCCGCGGGCGCCATGGCTTCCCGGGCGTGGCGCCGGGGAACTCGGCGGGGGCGTCCAGCTGTGTACTTGCCGCGGAATACTGCCGTGTCTCCAGTGCGGCCGCGTACACGAACGGCTTGAAAGCGGAGCCGGGCTGCTGGGGCTCAACGGCACGGTTGAGCGCGACCTTGGTTTCCCGCCCACCGACCAGCGCCTTGATATGCCCCGTAGCGGGCTCAATTGCCACCAGGGCCACCTGCGGCTGCTGCCCCGTGCCGGCCTGGCCTTCTACGGCCGGTGCCGCCCGCCGTACCGCCTCGTTGGCCGCCTGCTGCATGCCCAGGTCCAGCGTCGTGAATATGTCGTAGCCGCCCTTGTAGAGATTGCGTGCCACTTCCGGGTACCTGGCTTCAAGCTCTCGCTTGACGAAATCGACGAAGTACGGTGCCTCCTCCTGAATCTGCGTCAGTTTCGCCGCCCCGGCATTCAACCGCAAGGGCTCCTTTTTTGTGCGCGCCGCCAAGTCGGCCGGAATGTAGCCGGCGGCGGCCATCTTGTCCAGCACGAGGTTACGGCGGGAGACGGCGGCCTCCGGGTTGTTCAGCGGCGTGTAGTACTCCGGCGACCGGGGCAGCCCGGCCAACAGAGCCGCTTCTGCCAGCGAAAGCTCCCGGACGGACTTGCCATAGTACGTCCGTGACGCTACTTCAGCGCCGTATGTGCCCGCACCCAGATAGATGGTGTTCCAGTACATGCCGAGAATCTCGCGCTTTGAATATGCATGTTCCAGTTTAAGCGTCAGCACCGCTTCTCTCAGCTTGCGGGCCACGGTGCGTTCCTGCGTGAGATACATGTTCTTAGCTAACTGTTGTGTAATGGTGCTGCCGCCTTCGACTACCCGGCCGGCCCGCACATTGCGTGCCATGGCCCGCGCCAAGCCCAGCGGGTCAATCCCTTTGTGTGTGTAGAACCGATCGTCCTCCACGGCGACCACGGCGTTCAGCAGGAAATCGGGCATCTCCGCAACTGGCACTTCGACCCGATTTTCGGTAAACAGGTTGGCTACACGGGCGCCCGAAGTGTCTAAGATCTCCGTGGCTTCCGGCATGCGCGGCGCGGGCAACGGCGTCAGTACCACCGAAAGACCGAAGAGAACGAACACGAAAACCGGTACGCACAGAGCGGCTGCGAAAAGCCACTTTTCGCCGACGAGCTTTCGCATCGGATTACGACACCTCCGACAGGGAGTGTTCCCGTATAGAGGAAGACTTATGTCCACTCCTCCCATCGGTTGATGACACTACCACCCGAAACGGTGGCTACATGCACTTTATGCTTATTGACACAGTGCCCGATCGGGTGGCATATACACTTCGCGAAGGTGTACATATTCAGCCCGAACGTGAACTACACATACTTCGCCACACATGAAATACTAAGCACGTACACGGCGGGGCTGTTGGGCGACAACAGGCCCCGTCAAAATGATGCTTTTTTTATTTATGGGTTCAGATAAAGGAGTATGAGGCATGGTACAGCGCAACCGCGTAGTTATCGACGGAAACGAGGCCGCAGCACACGTAGCCTATAAGACGAGCGAAGTCATCGCCATCTACCCGATTACGCCTTCCTCGAACATGGGCGAGTGGGCCGACGCATGGGCTGCCGGTGGTCACAAGAACATCTGGGGTACTGTTCCGCTCGTTCAGGAGATGCAGTCCGAGGGCGGCGCCGCTGGCGCCATTCACGGCTCCCTGCAGACCGGCGCTCTCTCCACCACCTTCACCGCCTCCCAGGGCCTCCTGCTGATGGTCCCGAACATGTACAAGATCGCTGGCGAACTGACCAGCACGGTTTTCCACATTGCCGCCCGTGCGATCGCCGCGCAGGGCCTTTCCATTTTCGGTGACCATCAGGACGTCATGTCCACCCGCTCCACCGGCTGGGCCATGCTGAACTCCGCCTCCGTTCAGGAAGCGCTCGACATGGCGCTGGTGGCCCACGCCTCGACGCTGGAAGCCCGGATTCCCTTCCTGCACTTCTTTGACGGTTTCCGGACCTCCCATGAAGAGCTGAAGATTGAGCTGTTCGAGGACGACGACATCCGCGCGATGATCGACGCCGACCTCGTGGCCGCTCACCGTCAGCGCGGCCTCACCCCTGACCGTCCGGTCATGCGCGGCACCGCCCAGAACCCGGACGTGTACTTCCAGGGCCGTGAGACCGTCAATCCCTACTACAAGGCGACCCCGGCCATCGTTCAGAATGCCATGAACAAGCTCGCCGGTATCGTGGGCCGTCAGTACAACCTGTTTGACTACTACGGCGCGCCGGATGCTGAGCGCGTCATCGTAGCGATGGGCTCCGCCTGCGGCGCCGTCGAAGAGACCGTCGACGCCCTGAACGCCAAGGGTGAGAAGGTCGGCCTGGTCAAGGTCCGCCTGTACCGCCCGTGGTCGCCCGAGCACATGCTGGCCGCCATCCCGGCGACCGCCAAGACCATCGCCGTTCTCGACCGCACCAAGGAGCCCGGCGCCAACGGCGAACCGCTCTACCTCGACGTCCTCACGACCATCACCGAAGCGGTCATGCGGGGCCAGTTGGCCGGTCTGCCCAAGGTCGTCGGCGGCCGCTACGGCCTGGGTTCCAAGGAGTTCACGCCGGCCATGGTCAAGGGCATCTACGACGAAATGGCCAAGGCTCAGCCGATGGGCAACTTCGTTGTTGGCATCATCGACGACGTCAACAACAACAGCATCGCTTATGACTCCAACTTCAGTACCGAGCCCGCCGACGTGGTCCGTGCCATGTTCTGGGGCCTGGGCGCCGACGGCACCGTCGGTGCTAACAAGAACTCCATCAAGATCATCGGCGAAGAGACCGACTTCTACGCCCAGGGCTACTATGTGTACGACTCCAAGAAGTCCGGCTCGCTGACCGTCTCCCACCTGCGGTTCGGCCCGCGGCCCATCAAGAGCACCTACCTGATCGACAAGGCCAACTTTGTGGCCTGCCATCAGTTCGTGTTCATGGAGAAGTTCCCGGTCCTCGACACCGCTGACCAGGGCGCCACCTTCCTGCTCAACGCTCCCTACGGCGCCGACGAAGTCTGGGACAAGCTGCCCAAGGCCGTTCAGGAGACCATTATTAAGAAGAAGATCAAGTTCTACGTGATCGACGCGGCTACCGTGGCCAAGGCCACCGGCATGTTCCCCCGCATCAACACGATCATGCAGACCTGCTTCTTTGCCATCTCCAACGTGCTGCCCCGCGAAGAGGCCATCGCGAAGATCAAGGAGTCGATCCGCAAGACCTACTCCAAGCGCGGTGAGGCCGTCGTTCAGAAGAACTTCGCCGCCGTCGACGAGACCCTGGCCAACCTGTTCGAGGTGAAGGTGCCCGCGCAGGCCACCAGCAGCATCGAGCTGCCGCCGGTCGTCTCCGCCAAGGCCCCGGAGTTTGTCCAGAAGATCACCGCTGAAATGATGGCCAACCGCGGCAACGACCTGCCGGTCAGCGCCATGCCTGCTGACGGCACCTTCCCGACCGGCACCACCCAGTGGGAGAAGCGGAACATCGCGCTCGACGTGCCGGTGTGGGAGACCGACCTCTGCATCGAGTGCGGCAAGTGCGTCATCGTCTGCCCGCACGCCGTCATTCGCGCCAAGATCGTCGACAAGGCCGAACTGGCCGGGGCGCCCGAAGGCTTCAAGTCCATGGACGCCAAGTGGAAGGAGCATGCCGACAAGCAGTTCATCCTTGGCTTCGCCCATGAGGACTGCACCGGCTGCGGCATCTGTGTTGAGGTCTGCCCGGCCAAGGACAAGACCAACAGCAGCCGTAAGGCGATCAATATGCAGCCCCAGCTCCCGATTCGGGAAGTGGGCCGCAAGAACTGGGACTTCTTCCTCACCCTGCCCGAGCTCGACCGCTCCTCCATGGCCTGGAACAACGTCAAGAACGTGCAGTTGCTTGAGCCGCTCTTCGAGTTCTCCGGCGCCTGCGCCGGCTGCGGCGAGACTCCGTACGTCAAGCTGGTCTCCCAGCTGTTCGGCGACCGCATGATCGTCGCCAACGCCACGGGCTGCTCCTCCATTTACGGCGGCAACCTGCCGACCACCCCGTGGACGCAGAACAAGGACGGCCGCGGTCCGGCCTGGTCCAACTCCCTGTTCGAGGACAACGCTGAGTTCGGTCTCGGCATGCGCCTCGCCGTCGATAAGCAGAGCCATTATGCGATGGAACTGGTCGACTCCCTGCGCGATGAGATCGGCAACGCCCTTGCCAACGCCCTGCTCAGCGCCGACCAGAGCACCGAAGCCGGCATCGCTGCTCAGCGTGAGCGGGTTGCCGAACTGAAGGCCAAGCTCGCTGGCGTCGGCACCCCGAAGGCGAAGGACCTGATCGGTGTCGCTGACTACCTGGTCAAGAAGTCCGTCTGGATCATGGGCGGCGACGGCTGGGCTTACGACATCGGCTACGGCGGCCTTGACCATGTCATCGCTTCCGGCGCTAACGTCAACATTCTGGTCCTCGATACGGAAGTGTACTCCAACACCGGCGGTCAGGCCTCCAAGTCCACCCCGCGCGGCGCCGTGGCGAAGTTCGCTGCCGGCGGCAAGCCCCAGGGCAAGAAGAACCTCGGCATGATCGCCATGAGCTATGGCAACGTCTATGTCGCCCAGATCGCGCTGGGTGCCAACGACGCCCAGACCATCAAGGCCATCATGGAGGCCGAGGCCTACGAGGGCCCGTCCATCATCATCGCCTACAGCCACTGCATCGCTCACGGCATTGACATGGCCAAGGGCATGGATCAGCAGAAGCTGGCCGTCAACTCCGGCCACTGGCCGCTGTACCGGTTCGACCCGCGGCTCAAGGCCCAGGGCAAGAACCCGCTGCAGCTCGAGTACAAGGGCCCGCAGATGCCGCTGAAGGACTATATCTACAACGAGACCCGCTACCGCATGCTGGTCCAGAGCAACCCGGCTGCGGCCGAGAAGCTCCTCGAAGAGGCGCAGGCGGAAGTGAACGATCGTTGGGAGATGCTCAAGAACAAGGCCGGCGTCTAGGCCAGGCTGAGCAAACGGGAGCCCGTCAATCGACGGGCTCCTCTTTAGTTGTACGCTCCGTTGTCTTGTGCAAGTCTGAGGAGTTCAAGTCCCTCCGGGGCCGTTTATCCTGTTCGGTCCCGAAGCCGAAGACAAAGCAGGTGGAAACACCTGACCAGGGCTCCACTGGCGACAGGGGGTCCGGAGGGCTGCAGGCGAACGACCAGCCCGGAACGCAAGTGAACCAGAGGTGGCATCCATGGTTGGTGACTCGCCAGCTAAGCGGGGAAGCCCAATGTCTG
>Ga0196970_1000196_pt1 | contig 89560 bp, 75 predicted proteins | sample S1v_513CmetaG_FD_148672 | JGI IMG/M metagenome (GOLD analysis project Ga0196970, IMG submission 148672) | Soil microbial communities from Anza Borrego desert, Southern California, United States - S1+v_5-13C | ecosystem: Environmental > Terrestrial > Soil > Desert | place: USA: California...
CTCACCCACGGTTGTGGCCTGAGGGGCGTCGGGCGCCGTCCGCCTCGCGCCGGGTCCGGTGGCCACCGGACCCGGCGCTATCCAAGTTCCATCACGAAACAGGGACCCATTCCAGATACAAGGGGGATGCACCGCGTGCCTTTCCGAGAATCCTCGCCACGCGTCCCCCTCACCCTAACCCTCTCCCCGGGGGGGAGAGGGGATTCTCTTCTGCGTCACATCTCACCGCCCGCAGCAGGCCTTGTGCTTGCGCCCCGACCCGCAGGGGCAGGGATCATTGCGGCCGACCTTCACCACGCGGCGCGGCGGGTCCTTGGGGTTCAGCACGCTGTCGACATAGAGCCAGCGGCCATCGACCCGGCGGAAGCGCGACCGTTCGTACACCGGCCACTCCTCCCCGTCGCGGCGGAAGGTCAGGAAGAATTCGACCATGCCGTCGTCGCCGTTCTCCTCCGTCTTCATCACCGTCAGCGGTCCCCACTCGCACTCCTGCGCCACGCGGACCGCATCGTCACGGCTGAAGGCGGCGCGGGTTTCCGGTGCGCAGCTGCGCTCGATATGGTCGATGTCGTGGCGGACGAAGGCGGTGTAGCGGGACCGCATCAGCGCCTCGGCACTCGGCGCGGGCTCCCCCGCCAGGATCGGGCCGCAGCAAAGGTCGAAGGCGCGGCCGGAACCGCAGGGGCAGGCGGACATGGACAGGCATTCCATCTGAAGCAAGCGCAACAGGCTATCGTGTAGCAGGTGCCACGCCGTGCAGGAACAGGTCGATCGCCTTGTCGACGAAGGCGTAGCGCTCCTCCTCCGTCGGCTGGGGGCAGAGGCCCAGCACCAGTTGGCAGTATGAGCCGCCCTGCAGGACCGCCAGGAACTGCCGGGCGACGAAGGCCGGATCGTCGGTCGCGATCACGCCGCGTTCGGCCAGCCGGGTGAACAATGCGACGAAGTTGGCGATGCCCTGCTCCGGCCCGGCCCGGAAATAGAGCTGTGCCGCCACCGGCATCCGCGTCGCCTCCCCCGCCACCGATTGGTGGACGCGGATCGCCGCTTCCGACCAGATCAGGTCGACGAAGCGCCGGCCGACCTGAACCAGGAGTTCGCGCAGCGGCATGTCGTCGAACATGTCCGGGGCGAATTTCAGGCCGCGCCGTTCGCACTCGGCGGAGATCACCGCCGTGTACAACTCCTCCTTGGACGGGAAGCGGGTGTAGAGCGTTGTCTTCGATACCCGCGCCTGCTGGGCCACCTGATCCATCGACGTCGCGGCGTAGCCAAGCTCCAGGAACACCTCCCGCGCGGCGGCAAGGATCTGTTCCGCCTTCGCATCATGGGAGGCGGACGGCTGGGACGCTTTTTGCTCCAATGACTGCACTGAACTGTACCGTTCACTCTTGACGTTGCTCGGATGCCGGAGTAGGACGGTAGCAGTACGATACAGTCCAGTCCAGTGGGGAGACGTGGTATGGCCCGATTCCGCGAAAGACGGTTTGCGTCCACCTTCATGGCGACCGCCGCCATGCTGACGGTGGCGGGCCTGCTGACCGGCTGCAACGAGACGCACTCCGCCTCCACTCCCGCGGAGGGAGAGGTCAGGCCGGTACGCGTCGCCACCGTCGCGCTGGAACCGCTGGTCGACAGCGTGCGCTACCCGGCGGTGATCCGTCCGCGGGTGGAGGCGGATGTCGGCTTCCGCGTCGGCGGCAAGGTCACCGCCCGGCTGGTGGAGGTCGGCACCCGCATCGAACCCGGCATGCCGCTCGCCCGCCTCGACCCCACCGACCTTCAATTGCAGATCCGCGCCGCGCAGGCGCAGCTCGCCTCGGCGCAGGCCGACGCGGCCAACGCGCGCAGCGACTTCCAGCGCTATGCCAGCCTGCGCAACGGCGAATGGACGACGCGGCAGGAATACGACCGCCGCAAGACGACCCTCGACAAGGCCGACTCCAAGGTGCGGGAGGTGGAGGCGCAGCTGCGCGTCCTGACCAACTCCGCCCAATATGCGACGCTGGTGGCGGACGAGGCCGGCATCGTCACCGCGACGCTGGTCGAGCCGGGTCAGGTGGTGGCATCCGGCCAGACCGCCCTGCGCGTCGCCCGGCTGGGCGCTCTGGAGGCGGTCGCCAACATCCCCGAACAGCAGGTGGGCGCCCTGCCCCGCCAGAAGCTGGCGGTGGAGCTGTGGTCCCACCCCGGCCAGAGCATTGCCGGCAGCTTGCGCGAGGTTTCGCCCAGCGCCGATGCCAGCACCCGCACCTTCCAGGCGAAGATCGCGCTGGCCGATCCGCCGCCGACGGTCCAGCTTGGCATGACCGCGACCGTCACCGCCGCGGCCGATCACGGGGCGCCCGTCGCCCGCCTGCCGCTCAGCGCGCTGACCCAGCGCGAACAGAATCCGGCGGTCTGGGTGCTGGCCGCTCCCGACAACCGGCTGGAGCTGCGCCCCGTCACCGTCGCCGCTTATGCCGGTGACCTCGCGCTGATCGGCGGCGGGTTGAAGGACGGCGAACGCGTCGTCACCGCCGGTGTGCACAAGCTCGATTCCGGGCAGAAGGTCCGCGTCTGGACGGAGCCGGCGCGATGAACCATTCCCGCATGAACCTGTCGGCCTGGGCGCTGGCGCACCGCACGCTCGTGCTGTTCATGATGCTCGCCAGCGTGCTGGCCGGCGCTCTCGCCTACATGAATCTGGGCCGGGCGGAGGATCCGTCCTTCACCTTCAAGGTGATGGTGGTCCGCACCCAATGGCCCGGCGCCACCGCGCGCGAGGTGGAGCAGTTCGTCACCGACCGCATCGAGAAGAAGCTGGAGGAAGTGCCCTATTACGACGTCTCCCGCAGCTATTCCAAGCCGGGAGAGTCGGTGGTCTTCGTCCAGCTGAAGGACTATACCCCGCCGAAGATGGTGGCCGACCTGTGGTATCAGGTCCGCAAGAAGATCGGCGACATCACCTATACGCTGCCCGACAGCGTGGTCGGCCCCTTCTTCAACGACGAGTTCGGCGATGTCTATTCCGCCATCTACGGCTTCATGGGCGAGGATTTCACGCCGGCCCAGCTGAAGAAGGTGGCGGAACAGGCGCGTGCCCGCCTGCTGAAGCTGCCGGGCGTCGAGAAGATCGACCTGATCGCCCCGCAGGAGGAACGCGTCTATGTCGAGATCTCCAGCCAACGGCTCGCCAGCTTCGGCCTGCCGGTGGAATCGGTGATCCAGGCGCTGCAGCGCGAGAACGCCATCGCCGCGTCGGGCGACGTCGATACCGGATCGCAGCGGGTCTATGTCCGCCTCGACCTCGGCCTCGACACCGCCGCTGCGGTGCGCGCGATTCCGGTGGAGAGCGGCGGGCGGCTGCTGACCATCGGCGACGTGGCGGAGGTCAAGCGCGGCTATGTCGAACCGCGCCGCTACACCCTGCGCTACAAGGGGCGCGACGCCATCGGGCTCGGCGTCGTCATGGCGAAGGGCGGCAACGTGCTGAAGCTGGGCGAGAAGCTCGACGCCGCGATGGAGAAGATCAAGGCGGAGCTTCCGGTCGGGCTGGAGGTGGCGCAGATCGCCGACCAGCCGACGGTGGTCGAAAACTCGGTCGGCGAGTTCATGAAGTCGCTGGCGGAAGCGCTGGGCATCGTCATCCTGGTCAGCCTCGTCAGCCTGGGCTGGCGCACCGGCATCGTCGTGGCGCTGGCCGTGCCGCTGGTGCTGGCGATGACGCTGGTGGCGATGCAGATCCTGCACATCGACCTGCAGCGCATCTCGCTGGGCGCCCTCATCATCGCGCTCGGCCTGCTGGTGGACGACGCCATCATCGCGGTGGAGATGATGGTGGTGAAGATGGAACAGGGATGGGACCGGCTGAAGGCCGGGGCCTTCGCCTACACCTCCACCGCCTTTCCGATGCTGAGCGGCACCATCGTCACCGCCGCCGGCTTCGTGCCCGTCGGCTTCGCGGCGTCGGCCGCCGGCGAATACACCAACTCCATCTTCTGGGTGGTGGCGCTGTCGCTGATGCTGTCCTGGGTGGTGGCGGTGATCTTCACCCCTTATCTCGGCTGGCTCCTGCTGCCCAAGCCCAAGCATGTGGTGCCGGACGGGCACGAGCTGGACATCTACGACACGCGGACCTACCGCATCCTGCGCCGGATGATCGAAGCCTGCGTCCGGGCGCGCTGGCTCACCATCGGCGTGACGGTGGCGGCCTTCGTCACCGCGCTGGTCGGCTTCGGCCATGTGCAGCAGCAGTTCTTCCCCTCCGCCAGCCGGCCGGAGCTGCTGATCGACATCCGCCTTGCCGAAGGCTCGTCCTTCGAGGCGACGGCCGCGGAGGTGAAGCGGATGGAGGCGGTGCTGGCCAAGGACCCGGACGTCGACTATTGGGTCGCCTACACCGGCGGCGGCTCTCCCCGCTTCTACCTGCCGCTCGACCAGCAGCTGGAGACCGCCAACTTCGCCCAGTTCATGGTGATGACCAAGGGGCTGGAGGAACGCGAGCATTTCATGCAGCGGCTGGAGCCGACGCTGGAATCCGACTTCCCCGCCGCCCGCGTCCGCATCAGCCGGCTGGAGAACGGCCCGCCGGTCGGCTATCCGGTGCAGTTCCGCGTCACCGGCGACGACCCGGCCACCATCCGCAAGATCGCCTATCAGGTGCGCGACACCATGCGCGGTCACCCCAACACCGCCAACGTCCATCTGGATTGGGACGAGCTGTCCAAGCGCGTCCGGCTGGAGGTGGACACCGCCAAGGCCCGCGCGCTGGGCGTGTCGAAGCAGGACCTGTCCAACGCCCTGCAACTGCTGCTGAACGGCATGTCGGTCACACAGTACCGCGAAGGGACGGAGCTGATCGGTGTCCTGCTGCGCACCACGCCGGAGGAACGGGCGGATCTGTCGCGCCTTGGCGAGTTGAACATCCGCACCAACCGCGGCACCACCGTGCCCTTGAGCCAGGTCGCCGCCGTCCGCTACGAGCTGGAGGAACCGGTGCTTTGGCGCCGGGGCCGCGAGACGACGATGACGATCAAGGGGGACGTGACCGGCGGCCTGCAGGCCCCGGTGGTCAGCACCCAACTGAACGGACAGCTGAACGCGCTCCGCGCCACCCTGCCCGACGGCTACGCCATCACCATGGGCGGCGCCATCGAGGAAAGCGCCAAGGGCCAGGATTCCATCAACGCCATGATGCCGCTGATGCTGCTGATCATGGTGACCACGCTGATGCTGCAGCTGCAGAGCTTCTCGCGCGTGTTCATGGTCCTGCTGACGGCACCGCTGGGGTTGATCGGCGTCACCGCCTCGCTCCTGCTGTTCAACCTGCCCTTCGGCTTCGTCGCCATGCTGGGCGTGATCGCGCTGGCCGGGATCATCATGCGCAACTCGGTCATCCTGGTCGACCAGATCGAGCAGGACATCCGCAGCGGCCGGTCGCGCTGGGACAGCATCGTGGAGGCGACGGTGCGCCGCGCCCGCCCCATTGCGCTTACCGCCGCCGCCGCGATCCTCGCCATGATCCCGCTGACGCACAGCGTCTTCTGGGGGCCGATGGCGGTCGCCATCATGGGCGGTCTGGCCGGCGCCACCGTGCTGACGATCTTCTTCCTGCCGGCGCTCTATGCGGCGTGGTTCCGCGTGCCCCGGCCGGAAAGGGAAGAGGTGGAGGACACCGGGGTGAACGGCGCGCTGCCGAATCCGGCGCTGGGGGATTGATGTCGGGGAGCTGCATGCGGCTATCGATGGACGGGCGCGGCCGGTGGATGGACAACGTCTTCATCGAACGGCCGTCGCGATCGATGAAGTAAGAGTGCGTCTACCGCCACGCCTTCGAGACCGGCAGCGGGGCCGGGATCGGCCGCTAGATTGATTGCTACAACGCGGACCGCCCGCACACTCGGCGCTTGGCAGCGGAACCCCGGCAGAAGCCTGTGAGGGCACACCAGACTGGATCAGGTTGGCGGCATAAAGCGAACCAGAACCAAGCTTAGCAAAGCCGCGAATTTGTCCCGGAAGCGGGGATCACCTCATCTTAAAATCCTCATACTATTATATGAGAATTGTTACTTTTAAATCTAACCTTATTATAGAATCCGGGTTCATGATGTTATCTGTCACAGCGCTTTATCGATTTATTAATTACTATAATCTGATTATGATTTGGTACGACGTTGTCTGAAAGCTCGAAGGAGGCCTTGTCCATGGCAAGCAACATGATCGGCTCTTCTGCGTCGACCACGGCCGTTTCCCAATGGAAGGCGGTCTCGACAGGAAAAACCGGTGCGAACATGATGATCGCCGCGACCGGTGCAAATGGTGATGTTGTTTCGGTCAGCAAACTTGGACAAGCCTTGACCGGTGCCGCTGCGGATGTCTTCAAGCATTTCGATTCCAAGGCCCGGGACATGCTGAGCGGATTCGTTGCAAATGGCAGCATGACAGCTGACGACGTGGCGCTTGGCCTGCGGTCGTTGGCAACGAGCGCCGCTTTCGGACGCTTTTCGCGCGAACGGCCAAAGGATGAGGAGGATCTTGCCAACACGGCGAAGCAGACGGCACTCGACGGTGCATTCCTGAAAAAGACCCAAGCCCTGGACCGTCTCAGTCAGAGGGTGAACGATGTAACCAAGCGCTTTGAAAGCAAGGAGATCTCGGCCGACGAGGCGGCTGCGCTTATGCCGGACGTCCGCAAGATCAGCGCCGGCATCAACGCCGAGCAGAAAAGCGCTCTCGGCGGAGAGGCCGATGCCATTCAGTTCGGGTTGGTGAACAGCGATCTTTCCAAGAATATGGCAATGTTTTCGGAATTGTCCTTCGGACAATCGGAGGACGGCCTGCTTCCCGTCAACGACCTCAAGGGAAGCGCCGCCGCGCAAAAGCTGTCCAGTCTTGGCTTTTCCCCGGCCAATTACCGGGATGCCTTGGAACAATATGTATCGGGTTTGGACATTCCGGGCATCGGTCGTGGCGTCCAACCGGCGGCACCGACCCCCGTCGCGGCATCGTCGGAGCAACCGGCAGCCAATCCGGCAACGGCGGCGGCGAATGTCACCGATCCAGGAAATGCCAAGGCGGCGGCTTCGATGTTGCAGGGTGCGTTGGATAGGAGAAACGATACAATGACTGGTAGTTCCGGGGGCTTATCGAACATCAACAAGGCAGAGAATATGCCCCTCGACGCCTTAGTCCAATCGCTCAAGGCAGGAACCAATCAGGAAAAGGACGACATGACGCTGGTTACTTGACGAACCGCGGGCAATGCGCGCAGCCAGGACTGTCAACTGTTTGACCATTCAGTTGCCGGGACCGAGCTTGCAGGATATGGGACGGTATGATGACGCGCCCCGACCGCCGCTCCCTGAATCGCCAAAATATCCCGCGCCAACGCTCAAGCTTGACCGTGGTCAAGGGACATCCCCGCGGCCCATGCGAGGGTGGCGCCACAATCGATCTCCCGATTGCATCATCACTGCTGATGATCCTCTTTCGTACTGTGACTTCGCGCCCGGCGGCACTGGCCTCCGGGCGCATTTTTTGCTGCCCCTTATCCGGTTCGCAGCGGTACGGGGGATGGAACGCCGCGGCTCGCAACCTGTTGGGCCATCAAACAGCTGATCGCCGCATTCCTGCCCCGGGGAGAAGACCGTGGCCAACGTCAATCGCCAGCGCCAGCGGATGGTCGACACCCAGATCGCCCGCCGCGGCATCCGCGCCGAACCCGTCCTCAACGCCATGCGCGCCGTCCCGCGCGAGCATTTCGTCGCGCCCGAGATGGTCGAATTCGCCTATGAGGACTCGCCCCTGCCCATCGGGGAGGAGCAGACGATCTCGCAGCCCAGCGTCGTCGCCGCGATGATCGAGGCGGCGGAGGTCGGCGCGGACGACAGGGTGCTGGAGGTCGGGGCCGGCTCCGGCTATGTCGCGGCGCTGCTGGGCCACATCGCCCGCCAGGGCCGCGGCCGGGTCTTCGCGGTCGAACGGCACCCCAATCTGGCCCAATCGGCCAGGCGCCGGCTGCAGGACCTGGGGTTCGGGGACGTGACGGTGCGTACCGGCGACGGGACGGAGGGCTGGCCGGAGGAAGCGCCATTCGACGTCATCCTAGTATCGGCCGGCGGGCCGGAGGTGCCGAAGGCGTTGATGGACCAGCTCGCCATCGGCGGGCGGATGGTGATCCCGGTCGGCGCCCGCCGCGACCAGACGCTGGTGAAGGTCGTCCGCCACAGTGAGACCGAGTTCGAGCGGGAGGAGCGGGACCGCGTGTCCTTCGTGCCGCTGATCGGCGCGCAGGGCTGGACGGAGGACGGAACACGGTCGGCCAGCAACCACGGTCCGGGACGGCGGCCGGGGGAGCCGCCCGCCACCTTGCCGGAGATGATCGCCGATGCCGCCGAACCCCTGCCGGACCTCGACAGCCCCGACTTCGGCCGGCTGTTCGACCGTTGGGGCGACCGCCGCGTCGTGCTGCTGGGCGAAGCGAGCCACGGCACCTCGGAGTTCTACCGCGCCCGCGCCGCCATCACGAAGAGGCTGATCGAGCAGCACGGCTTCACCATCGTCGCCGTGGAAGCCGACTGGCCGGACGCCGCCGTGATCGACCGCTATGTCCGCCACCGCCCCGGCGGCCGGGCGGAGGAGCCGCCCTTCCAGCGTTTCCCCAGTTGGATGTGGCGGAACACCGACGTCGCCGCCTTCCTCGATTGGCTGCATGACCGCAACGGCAGCCAACCGCCGGAGCGTCGCGCCGGATTCTATGGGCTGGACATGTACAACATGGGCGGTTCGATCGCCGCGGTGCTGGACTATCTCGACCGCGTCGATCCGGAGGCGGCGGCGGCGGCGCGCGAGCGCTACGGCTGCCTGACGCCCTGGCAGCGCGATCCCGCCACCTATGGCCGCGCGGCGCTGTCCGGCGGATTCCGCAAATGCGAGGCGGCGGTGATCGAGCAGTGCCGGGCCTTGCTCGAAAAGCGGCTGGATTATGCGGGGGAGGACGGCGACCGCTTCCTCGACGCCGCCCAGAACGCCCGCCTGATCGCTTCGGCCGAACGCTATTACCGCATCATGTATTACGGCGGGGCGGACAGCTGGAACCTGCGCGACACCCATATGTTCGAAACGCTCGCCAACCTGCTGGAGGCCAAGGGGCCGGACGCGAAGGCGGTGGTCTGGGCCCACAATTCCCACATTGGCGATGCCCGCCAGACCGACATGGGCATCACCCGCGACGAGCTGAACATCGGCCAGCTCTGCCGCGAGCGCTTCGGTGCGGAGGCGGCGCTGATCGGCTTCGGCACCCACGGCGGCACGGTGGCCGCGGCCACCGACTGGAACGGCGCCATGGAGGTGAAGCGGGTGCGCCCGTCGCGCAGCGACAGCTATGAACGGCTCTGCCACGACGCGGGAGTGCAGCGCTTCCTGCTCGACCTCCAGGCGGAACGGAACGGGGCGGTGCGGCGCGCCCTGCTGACGCCGCGGCTGGAACGCTTCATCGGCGTCATCTACCGGCCCGAGACGGAGCTGTGGAGCCACTATTCGGAAGCCACCCTGCCGGGCCAGTTCGACGCCTGGGTCTGGTTCGACGAGACGGTCGCCGTCACCCCGCTGGGGCCGGAGCACGCCCGGACGGACGTGCCCGACACCTATCCCTTCGGGGTGTGAGAACCGGAACCGGCGGTGCGGACCGCCGCACCGGCGTCAGACGAAGAACACCAGCGTGGTCAGGCCCAGCAGCGGCACCAGGATGCCGCAGGACCAGGCCATATAGCCGAAGAAGCTGGGCATGGCGACGCCGCGCTCCTCCGCAATGGCCTTGACCATGAAGTTGGGGGCGTTGCCGATGTAGCTGTTGGCGCCCATGAACACCGCGCCGGCGGAAATCGCGGTCAACGTCAGCGACAGGTCGGTCATCAGAACCTTCGCATCGCCTCCGGCCGTGTTGAAGAAGATCAGGTAGGTCGGCGCGTTGTCGAGGAAGCTGGACAGGATGCCGGTGGCCCAGAAATAGGCGGCCGGGTTCGGCTTCCCACCCTCGTTCACCGCAGAGATGATTGCGCCCAATGCGCCGTCGGTGCCGGCCTTCAGGATGGCGATGGCCGGGATGATGGTCAGGAAGATGGCGGCGAACAGCTTCGCCACCTCCAGGATCGGTCCCCAGCTGAAGCCGTTCATGCGGCGGCTCTGCTTGCTGGTCAGGGCCAGCGACAGGCCGGTGATGCCCAGCAGCAGCAGGTTCGACACGATGGTCTCCAACTGCACCGTCACATGGTACAGCGTGACGCCGATTCCGGGATGCCAGACACCGCTGAGCAGCACGGCACCGACGATCGCCACCAGCAGCAGCAGGTTGACCGAACCCTCGATGCGGATCGGCTCCCGCTCGTGCACTCCTTCGATCAGCGGGTGCTTGCCGGGGTCGCGGGTGTGCAGCACGACGTCGAGAACGAAATAGATCAGCAGCAGCAGGACCGACAGGAAGGCCATCGGCGCGAACAGGTGGACCGTCGGCCAGAAGAAATCGACGCCCTTCAGGAAGCCCAGGAACAGCGGCGGGTCGCCCAGCGGCGTCAGCGATCCGCCGACATTCGACACCAGGAAGATGAAGAACACCATCGTGTGAACTTTATCGCGCCGGTGTTCGTTGGCACGCAGCATCGGGCGGATCAGCAGCATCGAGGCGCCGGTCGTACCCATCAGGCTGGCCAGAACGGTGCCGAGCGCCAGCCCGACCGTGTTGGCCAGAGGTGTCCCGACCAGCGATCCGGTCACGCGCACGCCGCCCGCCACCGTGAACAGTGCGGTCAATAGAACGATGAAGGGGATATATTCGAGCAGGACCGTATGCAGCAGCTCGTAGGTCGCCAGTTCCGGCCCGAAGGTCGCGGCGAAGGGCACCAGGAAGGCGAGTGCCCATACGGCCGAGATCTTGCCGAAATGATGGTGCCACATCACCGGCGCCAGCAGCGGAAACAGCGCGATCGACAGCAGGATGCCGGCGAACGGCACCACCCACACGGCACTCAGCATCCGACCGTCCAGATGAGGTGCTCCGCCATGGGCAACCTCCGCCGCCAGGGCACCATGCGTGCCCAGCAACAGGCCGCCGGCGGCCAGGGCCACGGCGAAGAAGGCTGGGAAAAGTGATGGGCGGCGGGAGGGGGAGGAGTTGGTCATCGATCCGAACGGTAGGCTGACGAAAGGACCGGGAGTATGCGGACTGACGGAACGTAAGCCAAGCCGGAAGGGACACTACCATACCAACTTTCGCGGACTGACGCAGGAAGGCATCACCGGCAGGCCCGCATCACCACCGCTTGATCCGCAGCCCCGGTCCAGCCCGACAGCGGCCGGCAATCGGCACCCGCGCACAGCCGGTGCTCGCCGGTGAAGCCGGAGGCCGCCAGCGCGACGCTCTCCTGCGGCGGCAGGCCGGGCACCCACGCCATCCAGCCGTCGCCGGTCAGCCGGGCGTCCGGCCCCGGTTCCATGCCGGCGCCGGTGCCGCGGACCCGGGCCTCCACCGGCCGCAGCCGTCCGCCTTCCACCGACCAGCGTTCGTGCCATTCGGTCTTCTCGACGGAATGGGTCCAGGACAGGGTGAAATCCGTCCCCGGCAGCGACGCGAGAAGCGCGCCGCCGAGGGCGAGCAGGCAGAGATCGGCCACGTCACCCTGCCTGCATCAGGCTGGTGCGGGCGCCGGGACACTGCGCCGGCGGCGGTGCTGCCACAGCAGGAACAGACCGGTCAGGACGAAGGCGGCCTCGTCGGTGATCGGCAATGCCACGACGAACAGGAAGGCGGTGACCGCGGCATACAGGCGGGCGATCAGCGGCAACGGCGTCCAGAAGAAGCCGATGGTGGCCGCACCCCACAGGGCGATGGCGACACAGGCCTTGAAGAAGACGTAGGCCACGGCAAGCCAGCTTCCGGTCTGCATCACCAGTGCGGGGTCATACACCGCCATGAAGGGCACGACATAACCGGCCATCGCCACCCGCGTCGCGATCCAGCCGATGTCCATGTGGTTGGCCTTGCAGATCGACGAAGCCGCCAGGGCCGCCAAGGCCACCGGCGGGGTCAGATCGGCCATGATGCCGAAATAGAAGACGAACATATGGCTGACGATCAGCGGGACGCCCATGCTCAGCAGCGCGGGCGCGGCGATGGAGGCGGTGATGATGTAGTTCGCCGTCGTCGGCAATCCGGTGCCCAGCACGATGCAGGCGATCATCGTCAGCACCAGCGCCGCCAGCAGGTTGCCGCCCGACCAGTCGACGATGGTGGAGGCGAAGCTGGAGGCCAGCCCCGTCAGAGTCATCATGCCGATCAGCACGCCGACCAGCGCGCAGGCGACGCCGACGCCGACGGCGTTCTTGGCACCGTCGGCGATGCTGTTCACCACCAGCACCAGGGTCTGCCGCCCGCCCTTGAACAGCAGGCAGGGAACGACCAGCAGGACGACCATGGCGAAGGCCAGATGCTCCGTCCGGAATCCCAGCTTCCACAACCCGGCGGCGACCAGCCCCACCGCCACCCAGAAGGCAATGCGCAGCGCGATAGGACCAATGGTGCCGACGATGGTGGTGCCCAGGATCAGGGCTGCCGTCGCCGCGATGCCGATCACGCCGGCAAACAGCGGGGTGAAGCCGGAGAACAGCAGATAGACCAGGGCGGCCAGCGGCAGGATCAGGTACCAGCCCTCCACCACGGCGCGCAGGGCGCTCGGGCATTGGTCCTTCGGCAAGCCGACGAGGTTGTGCCTGCCCGCCTCCAGATGGACCATCCAGAAGGCGCTGCCGAAGTAGAGAATCGCCGGGATCGCGGCGGCGATGGCCACCTCGCTGTAGGGCACGCCGATGGTCTCCGCCATGATGAAGGCGGCGGCTCCCATCACCGGCGGCATCAGCTGCCCGCCCATGCTGGCGGTGGCCTCCACCGCACCGGCGAAGGCCGGGCGATAGCCGAATCGCATCATCAGCGGAATGGTGAACTGGCCGGTGGTCAGCACGTTGGCGACGCCGGATCCGTTGATGGTGCCCATCAATCCCGACGAGATCACCGCCACCTTGGCCGGCCCGCCCTTGGCATGGCCGACGAGGCCGAGCGACACGTCGTTGAACAGCTTGATCATGCCGGCGCGCTCCAGAAAGGCGCCGAACAGGATGAACAGGAAGATGTAGCTGGCCGACACGAAGGTCGGCGTGCCGTAGATGCCCTCCGTCGACAAATACAGATTGTCGATCACCTGATCGATGTCGTAACCGCGGTGGGCGAGCCCGAATGGAAGATGACGGCCGAACAGGGCGTAGGGAATGAACACGCCGCACATGATCGGCAGGGCCATTCCCATGATCCGCCGCGCCCCTTCGAACACCAGCGCCACGGCGACGGTGCCGACGATCAGGTCGGTGGTGCTTGGGTCGCCCGCCCGCTGGATCAGGTCGACCTCGAACACGTAATGATAGAGGCCGATGCCGAAGGCGGTCAGCCCCAGCAGCCAGTCGTACCAGGGGACCCGTCTGCGCACCGACGTCTGGCGGAAGCCGAACAAGGTGAATGTCATCAGCAGAAGGAAGCCGACATGGACCGACCGCACCACCATGGTGGACACCGGGTTGAAGGCGGCGGTCCAGATCTGGAAGGCGGAGAAGGCGACGGCGATGGCGAAAACGGCCCGCCCGTCGAACCCCTCGAATGCGGCGACCGTGGCGGGGTTTTCCCGGTCGATGGCTTGGCGAATCTCGGAGTCCGCCTGCGTCTTGTTTGCGCTCACTGCGTCTTCTCCGCCCGGCCGCCGCTTACATCAGCCCCTTTTCCTTGAAATACTTGATGGCGCCCGGATGCAGCGGCACCGGCGACTGGGTGGCGGTCTGGTCGAGCTTGATCTGCTTGGCGGCGACATGGGCGGCGGCCAGCGCGTCGAGATTCTCGAACAGCGTCTTGGTCATGGCATAGGCGGCATCGTCCGACACGCCGGAATGGCTGACCAGCAGGTTGCGGACCGCGGCGGTCGGCACAGCTTCGGTCTGGCCCGGATAGGTGCCGGCCGGGATCGTCTCGGTGATGTAGGCGGCGTCGCCGACCTTCTGAACCAGATCGGCCGGAATGCTGACGATGGTGACCTCCTGTGAGGCCGACAGATCCTTGATCGCCGCCACGCCGAGACCGGCGGAGATCAGCGTCGCGTCCAGCTGCCGGTTCTTGATCAGGTCGACCGATTCGCCGAAGGGCAGATACTCGGTCTTGGCGAAGTCCTTGTAGGCAAGCCCGGCGGCGCCGAAGATGGCCCGCGCGTTCAGCTCCGTCCCCGACTTCGGCGCGCCGACCGACACGCGCTTGCCCTTCAGGTCGGCCAGGGTCTTGATGCCGGACTCCTTGGAAGCGACCACCTGGATGTAGTTGGGATAGATGGCGGCGATGGTGCGCAGCTTCTCCAGCTTCTGCTTGAAGCCGACCTCCTCGTTGCCCTTCCAGGCGTCGCTCAGCGAATCGCCCAGCGTGAAGCCGATCTCGCCGCGGCCGGCCTGCAGGAGGTTCAGGTTCTCGACGGATGCCTTGGTCGCCTGCGCCGTCACCTTGGCCCCCGGCAGCGCCTTGCCGTACACGTTCGACAGGGCGACGCCCAGCGGGTAATAGACGCCGCTGGTGCCGCCGGTCAGCACGGTGATGAAGGTCTCCGCCTTCGCCGGCAGAGCGGCGAGGCCGAGTCCAAGGCCTGCGGCCGTGCACAGGGCCAGGACGTGACGTTTCACGGACGGGCGATTCATAGCGGCTCTCCCCATTATCGTTGCTGCACCCGGATCGGCGCCGGGCTGATTTGTTCGTGTGCCCGCAAGTGTGCGGGCGGCCCCAACCCACTGTAACGCGTCACAAAATTGCGCGCCAGTACGTACAATCCGATAGAATGACGGTTCGCGCACCATTCTTTCGGCCAAGGGATGCAGAGGCTCCTTGACCTCGACGGGCAGTCACCCCCTATCCTTGTGGCGGAAGACCGCCGGCCGAAGCCGACACCACCACGGCTCCGGCTCAAGGCGCGTCACACGACAGTCACAAGTCCCAACTGCACGCCAAACGACTGCAAGCCAGACTTCAGCCAGCGGGAGGAAAACCGATGTCCTGTACCGTTTCGATGACCGTCAACGGCAAGACGGTCTCGCGCGAGGTGGAGGAGCGCACCCTGCTCGTCGCCTTCCTGCGCGAGCATCTCGGCCTGACGGGCACCCATGTCGGCTGCGACACCAGCCAGTGCGGCGCCTGCGTCGTGCATGTCGACGGCCGGTCGGTGAAGTCCTGCACCACGCTGGCCGTCCAGGCCAACGGGGCGGAGGTGACGACGATCGAAGGGCTGGCGGCGGCCGACGGCACGCTGCACCCGATGCAGGCCGCCTTCCGCGAGCATCACGGGCTGCAGTGCGGATTCTGCACGCCGGGCATGGTGATGAGCGCGGTCGATCTGGTCCGCGACATCCCGAATCCGACCGAGGCCGAAATCCGCGAAGGGCTGGAAGGCAACATCTGCCGCTGCACCGGCTACCACAACATCGTCAAGGCGGTGAAGGCAGGGGCGGACGCTATGGCGGGCGCACAACCGGCCCCGGTCGCGGCCGAATAAGGGCGAAAAGTCCAAAATTCAGGTATTCCCGCATCTTACGCGTTCCTGTGGGAGGAAACACGAGATGGCGAACCCCAATGGCATCGGCGCCTCGGTGCGTCGGCGCGAAGACCAGCGCTTTCTGACCGGCCGCGGCAACTACACGGATGATTTCAAGCGCCCGAACATGACCCATGCGGTTCATGTGCGCTCCCCCTACGCCCATGCCCGCATCCTGGGCATCGACTTCACGGATGCGCTGGCAATGCCGGGCGTGGTCGCCGTGCTGACCGGGGCCGACATGGAGGCCGACAAGGTCGGCAGCCTGCCCTGCGGCTGGCAGATCCACTCCAAGGACGGCTCGCCGATGAAGGAGCCGCCGCACTATCCGCTGGCGCGCGACCGCGTGCGCTATGTCGGCGACGCGGTTGCGGTGGTGATCGCCGAAACCCGCGAGCAGGCGCGCGACGCCGCCGAGATGGTGGTGGTCGATTACGAGGAACTGCCGGCGGTGGGTTCCTCCACCCGCGCGGTCGCCGGCGGTGCTCCGCTGGTGCATGACGATGCGCCGGACAATGTCTGCTACGACTGGCATCTGGGCGACCAGGCGGCGGTGGACGCGGCCTTCGCCAACGCCGCCCATATCGCCAGGATCGATCTGGTCAACCAGCGCCTGGTGCCGAACGCGATGGAACCGCGCGCGGCGATGGGCGAATACGACCAGTCCAATGGCGAATACACGCTGACCACCACCAGCCAGAATCCGCACGTCACCCGCCTGCTGATGGGCGCCTTCGTGCTGGGCATTCCGGAGCACAAGCTGCGGGTGGTGGCGCCTGATGTCGGCGGCGGCTTCGGGTCGAAGATCTTCCATTACGGCGAGGAGGCCGTCGTCACCTGGGCGGCGCGCAAGGTCGGTCGGCCGGTGAAATGGACCGCCGACCGCTCCGAAAGCTTCCTGACCGACGCCCATGGCCGCGACCATGTCAGCCATGCCGAGCTGGCGATGGATGCCGACGGCAATTTCCTGGCGCTGCGCGTCTCGACGCTCGCCAATCTCGGCGCCTATCTGTCCACCTTCGCGCCGTCGATCCCGACCTATCTCTACGCCACCCTGCTGGCCGGCCAGTACAAGACCCCGGCGATCTATGCCGAGGTGAAGGCGGTCTTCACCAACACCTCCCCCGTCGATGCCTATCGCGGCGCCGGCCGGCCGGAGGCCTGCTACCTGATCGAACGGCTGGTCGATGTCGCGGCCGGCGTGATGGGCATGGACAAGACCGAAATCCGCCGCCGCAACTTCGTGCCCAAGGAGGCGATGCCCTACCAGACGCCGGTGGCACTGCAATACGACACCGGCGACTTCGCCAAGAACCTGGACATCGCCCTGCCGCTGGTCGACTACCCCGGCTTCCAGCAGCGCCGCGCCGAATCGAAGGCGCGCGGCAAGCAGCGCGGCATCGGTTTCGCCACCTACATCGAGGCCTGCGGCATCGCGCCCAGCAACGTCGCCGGTGCGCTCGGCGCTCGCGCAGGACTTTATGAATGTGCGGAAGTCCGTTTCCATCCAACGGGTTCGGTGACGGTCTTCACCGGTTCTCACAGCCACGGCCAGGGCCATGAGACCACTTTCGCCCAGATCGTGGCCGACCGTTTCGGCATCCCGATCGAGAATGTCGAGATTGTCCACGGCGACACCAACAAGATCCCCTTCGGCATGGGCACCTACGGCTCGCGCTCCCTCGCGGTCGGCGGCTCGGCCCTGGTAAAGGCGATGGACAAGGTGGAGCGCAAGGCGAAGAAGATCGCCGCCCACATGCTGGAAGCCGCCGAGACCGACATCGAGGTGAAGGACGGCCGCTTCACCGTCGCCGGCACCGACAAGAGCCTGGGCATCGGCGACATCGCCCTGCAAGCCTACGTCCCGCACAACTTCCCGCTAGACGAGCTGGAACCGGGGCTGGACGAGCAGGCCTTCTACGATCCGAAGAACTTCACCTACCCCAACGGCTGCCATGTCTGCGAAGTGGAGATCGATCCCGACACCGGCGTCACCACCATCGTCAGCTTCGCCGCGGTGGACGATTTTGGCAACGTCATCAACCCGCTGATCGTCGAGGGTCAGGTGCATGGCGGCCTGGTCCAGGGCATCGGCCAGGCGCTGTACGAGAACTGCGTCTATGACGAGGAGTCGGGGCAACTCGTCACCGGCTCCTACATGGACTATTGCATGCCGCGGGCGGACGATGTCCCATCCTTCACCGTGCGCTATCACGAGGACCAGCCCTGCACCCACAACCCGCTGGGCGTGAAGGGCTGCGGCGAGGCCGGGACCATCGGTGCCGCCGCCGCCGTGATGAACGCGGTGGTGGACGCGCTGTCGGAGTACGGCGTTACCCACATGGACATGCCGGCGACGCCGGAAAAGGTCTGGCGGGTGATCCGCGACGCCACACCCGCCCCTGCCCCCGCCATGGCGGCGGAATAAGACGGCCGAAGAAGAAGGAGGCTAGAGAATGTACGCGTTCACGTACCAACGGCCGACAACGCTTGCCGACGCGGCGACCGCCATCCAAGCGGAAGAGGCCAAGCTGCTGGGCGGCGGCCAGACCCTGCTGCCGACGCTGAAACAGCGCCTCGCCCGACCGACCGACCTGATCGACCTCGGCGCCATTCCCGAGCTGAAAGGCATCCGCGAGGCGGCCCAGGGAGATGGCGGCGGTTTGGAGATCGGCGCCTTCACCCGGCATGCGGAGGTCGCCCATTCCGACCTCGTCAAGCGGGTGATCCCGGCGCTGGCCAGCCTTGCCGAGGGCATCGGCGACCGGCAGGTCCGCAACATGGGCACGCTCGGCGGCTCCATCGCCAACGCCGACCCGTCTGCCGACTATCCGTCGGCGGTGGTGGCGCTGAAATCGGTGGTGACCACCGACCGCCGCAGCATCTCCGGCGACGACTTCTTCACCGGCATGTTCGAAACCGCGCTGGAGCCGGGCGAGATCGTCAAGTCGGTGCGCTTCTCCCGTCCCGACAAGGCGGCATATGCCAAGTTCCGCAACCCGGCCAGCCGCTATGCGATCGTCGGCGTCTTCGTCGCCCGCTTCGGCGCCGAGGTGCGGGTCGCGGTGACCGGCGCCGCCGGCTCCGTCTTCCGCGCTACGGCGTTCGAGACGGCGCTCGCCGCCGACTTCCGGGCGGAAGCCCTGAACGGCCTGTCGGTGGAGGCCGACGGCCTCAACGCCGACATCCACGCCAGCGCCGACTACCGCGCCCACCTCGTTACCGTCATGGCGAAGCGGGCGGTGGAAGCGGCGGGTTAAGGAGAGTTGCTCCCTCGCCATGGATGTTACTGCCGTGGCGAGGGCGCTTGACGCAGCAGGAATAGGGCGGTCAGACTTTCTCCATGCCGATCATCGTCCGAATTGGAACGCCCGCGTTTACATCTATGCCGACGACCATAATCCGCCCCATTTCCACATTGTCGGACCAGATTTCAACGCATTGGTCCGGATCAATGATCTGGCCTTGCTGAAAGGCACCGCGCCGCCTGATACGATGCGCAAGGTGCTGGAATGGGCGGGAGAAAACCGGCCGTTGCTCGCATTGCGCTGGATCGAAATCAATGGCGAGGAGTAAGTCGATGGACCAGCCCCGCGTCGCCGCGGTCGAAGCTCTTTCCGGAACGTTGTCGGTGGCCGTCACTTGGGTCGACGGCACCGGGGACGTGGTCGACCTGTCCGATCCGATCCACCGCTTCACCATGTTGCGTCCACTTGCCGATCCGGCCCTGTTCGCCAAGGTGAAGGTCGTTGCCTGGGGCTGGGCCATAGGCTGGGGTGACGCGGAGGACCCGGACATCGATTATCCCGCCGATCGGCTGTGGCAGCGTGCGCAGGACCAGCGGCGTGCCGCCGCCTGACGCCCTGCATTCATTCAATCCATCAAGGCCCTTCATGACCACCCCCCTTCCCGCTTCCGTCGACGACACGCTGGCCCTTCTCACCCGCGGCTCCTACGTGGCGGACCGCTCGCTGGCGACCGCGCTGTTCCTGGCGCTGAAGCTGAAGCGTCCGCTGTTCCTGGAGGGCGAGGCCGGCGTCGGTAAGACGGAGATCGCCAAGGTCCTGTCGGCGACGCTCGGCCGCAAGCTGCTGCGGCTGCAATGCTATGAGGGGCTGGACGCGTCGTCTGCGGTCTACGAGTGGAACTATGCCCGCCAGATGATGGAAATCCGGCTTGCCGAGGTGTCGGGCGGGCAGGATCGCGACGCGCTGGCCGCCGACCTGTTCTCCGAACGCTTTCTGGTCAAGCGTCCGCTGCTGCAGGCGCTGGAGCCGGATCTCGCCGGACCGCCGGTGCTGCTGATCGACGAACTGGACCGCACCGACGAGCCGTTCGAGGCCTATCTGCTGGAGATCCTGTCCGATTATCAGGTCTCCATCCCCGAATTCGGCACCGTCCACGCGCCGGAGCCGCCCATCGTCATCCTGACCTCCAATCGCACGCGCGAGATCCACGACGCGCTGAAGCGGCGCTGCTTCTACCACTGGGTCGATTATCCCGGTGCCGCGCGGGAGCGGGAGATCCTGTCGGTCAAGGCGCCGCAGGCCGACGCAAGGCTGGCCGCCCAGGTGGTCGGCTTCGTCCAGACCCTGCGCGGCATGGACCTCTACAAGGCGCCGGGCGTGGCGGAGACGCTCGACTGGGCGCAGGCCCTGGTGGAACTGAACCAGTTGGAGTTGGAGCCGTCCGTCATCAACAACACGCTGGGCACGCTGCTGAAATACCAGGACGACATCGCCCGCATCCAGGGCAGCGAGGCGGCGCGCATCCTGACCCAGGTCAAGACCGAGCTGGCCGCCACCACCGCGCGCTGAGGCCGCCATGACGGACGATGCGCCGGCCGGCCGCCTCACCCTTAACCTGATGCATTTCGCCCGCGCGCTGCGCGCTGCCGGCCTGCCGGTGGGACCCGGCAAGGTCCTGCAGGCGGTGGAGGCGGTGGAGGCGGTGGGCCTGCGCAACCGCACCGACTTCTATTGGGCTCTGCATGCCGTCTTCGTGAACCGCCACGACCAGAGCGAGCTGTTCGACCAAGCCTTCCACGTCTTCTGGCGCAACCCCGAAATCCTGAAGAAGATGATGTCGCTGATGCTGCCGAAGGTGCGGACGGAGGCCCCAGCCGACCGGCAGGAGATGGCCCAGCGCCTCGCCGAGGCCCTGCACGGCAGCGGCGCCGAACAGGAGGAGCCGGAGAAGACGGAGATCGAGGTCGACGCCTCCTTCACCGTATCGGCCGCCGAACGGCTGCAGGACAAGGATTTCGAGAAGATGACAGGGGAGGAGATGGCGCAGGCCAAGCGCCTGCTGACCCGTCTCGCCCTGCCGCTGGCGGAGGTCACCACCCGGCGCTACCGCCCCGACCCGATGGGGCCGCGCGTCGATCCGCGTGCCACCCTGCGGCGGATGCTGCGCACCGGCGGCGACCTGTTGGACCTTGCCCGCAAGCGCCGCCGCACCCGGCCGCCGCCGCTGGTGGTGCTGTGCGACATTTCCGGATCGATGACGCGCTATTCGCGGATGCTGCTGCATTTCATGCACGCGGTCACCAACGACCGCGACCGCGTGTACAGCTTCGTCTTCGGCACCCGCCTGACCAACATCACCCGCCATCTGCGGCACAAGGACGTCGACGTGGCGCTGGACGCGGTGTCGGGGGCGGTCGCCGACTGGTCGGGCGGCACGCGCATCGGCACCGCTCTGCACGCCTTTAACCGGACCTGGGCGCGGCGGGTGCTGGGCCAGGGCGCGGTGGTGCTTCTCATTACCGACGGGCTGGACAGGGATGCAGGGGAAGGGCTTGCGGCAGAGGCCGAACGGTTGCACAAAAGCTGTCGGCGGCTCGTCTGGCTGAATCCTTTGTTGCGCTGGGAAGGCTTCGCGCCGAAATCCTCGGGCATCCGGGCGCTGCTGCCGCATGTGGACGATTTTCTTGCGGCCCACAGCCTGAACAGCCTCGCGGATCTGGCCGGCGCCCTGTCGGCCGACGGTCCGCGACGTAGCCCGGGCTTGCGCCGCTGGTTGAAGGAGGCGGCGGGATGAACGACACCCTGATGGCGGACAACATCGTGGAGCAGGCAGCCGCATGGCGCGCCGCCGGCCGCAGGGTTGCCCTGGCGACCGTCGTGTCGACCTGGGGCTCTTCGCCGCGGCCGGTCGGCAGCCAGTTGGCGGTCGACGACCGCGGCTCCATGGCCGGTTCCGTGTCCGGCGGCTGCATCGAAGGCGCCGTGGCGCACGAGGCGGCCAAGACGATGGAGGACGGCGAACCGCGCCTGCTGTCCTTCGGCATCAGCAACGAAATGGCCTGGGAAGTCGGGCTGGCCTGCGGCGGGCAGGTACAGGTCTATATCGAGGCCGTGGAATGAAACGCGAAATTCTGGACCGGCTGCTGGCGGCGAAGGCCGCCGCGACCCCGGCCGCCCTGGTGACCGACCTCAACAGCGGTCTGCAAACCCTTGTCTTCGAAGACACCCTCCATGGCGGCTTCGGGCTGGAGCCCGACCTGCTGGACGAGGTGCGCCGACGCATCCGCCAGGACCGCTCCGGCCTGCTGGTCGATCCGCAGGACGAGGACGGCTTCCGCCTGTTCGTGCATGTCCACAACCCGGCCATGCGGCTGCTGATCGTCGGTGCGGTGCACATCGCCCAGGCGCTGGCCCCGGTGGCGGCGCTGACCGGCTACGACGTGACGGTGATCGATCCGCGTGGGGCCTTCGCGACCGAAGCGCGCTTCCCCGGCGTCAAGCTGAACCATTTGTGGCCGGACGAGGCCTTGGCGGAACTGAAGCCCGATGTCCGCACCGCGGTCGTGACCCTGACCCACGACCCGAAGCTGGACGATCCGGCGCTGATCGCCGCCCTGCGCTCCCCCGCCTTCTATGTCGGCGCGCTGGGCAGCAAGCGCACCCACGCGCTGCGTCTTGACCGCCTGCGCGACGAGGGGCTGAGCGAGGCCGAGGTCAAGCGGATCCGCGGTCCGGTCGGTCTGTCCATCGGCGCGGTCACCCCGGCCGAGATCGCCATCTCGATCATGGGACAGATCACCTGCGTGCGCCGCGGAGAGAACCACCCCTGCTGATCGGGGCTCGCGGGCGGGCGTGACGACGCCCCGCCCGCGTTACCGCTTTCGTCCGTTCATCATTACCCCTTTGCCCCCGCCAGTTGCTCTGATAAGGCACCAGTGATCCTGTGTGCGGAGCGTTCGTGGCGGACCGCCGGTCATCCTATTCGTTTCTCCGGTTCACTGCCGGGACCGCCTGCGCGCGGATGACCGCGGCGGGGCGCGCATGAGGATTCGCTCGCGCATCGCAATGGTGGGGGGCGTGCCGGTGGCGGTGGCCGCGGTGATCGCCGTCACCGGCGGGCTTCTGCTGGACCGCAGCGAACGGGTTTACGAGGCGGCGGTGCTTGCCGGTTCCGTTTATCGCGACGTCCTGGCAGCGACAGCGGCGCGGATCGATTATCTCCAGGTCGCTCCCACCGATCGCGCCGGCCGTGTCGCCCGGTTCGAAGCATTGTCGGCCTCGGCGGATGCCGAACTGCGGCAGTTGGACACATCGGGATCGGCCGCCGCCCACCGGCATGAGGTGGAGCGCGCCACTGCGGTGCTGGAGCGCTACGTCGGCCAGATGCGCGCCTTCATCGAGGTGACGGGCGCCAATGATGCGGCCGTCGCCGATATGGGCCGGCATGCCGCCAGCCTGATGACGCTGACCGATCGTGCCCGAAAGCGCCAGCACGCCGCCAATGTGGATTCGCTCGGCTCGCTGACGGAAGCGGACCAGCGCCTGCGCGACAGCCGCGACGTGGTCGATGGGGCCCATGAACTGCGCGAGGCGATGCTGGCCCTGCAGCGGGCGGAGGCGCAGCATGTCGCGGCACTGGCCTTCGGAGCCGGAGTCTTCGGCACCGGGCGGCCGCTGACCGCTGCGGATTTCCGCATTGCCACCGACAAGCTGTCGGCCACCGCCGGCCGGCTCCAGGCGGCGCTGCGCCGCACCGATCCGTTGGCCGACCGCTATCCGGCGGCGGAAACCGCCGGCCGCTATGCCGCGGCGGTCGCCGACCTGCAATCCGCCGTGCAGACACTGCACGAGACGCGGGCGGAGCGCGAGGCGGCGCTGAACCGGTTCGAAACGGCGCTCCAGGCGGCGGCCGGCTTCAGCGAAGACGGCAGGTCGGGCACCGGCCTTGGGGAACGGATGCTGGCGGAGCAGGTTATCCGGACCCTGCCGGTGGTGCGGGCGCTGGTCCTGACCGGCACCTTGAACCAGCAGCCCGACGTGACCTTCCTATCCACCCTCCTGCCATCGGTCCGCCCGGCACTGGACGGGTTGCATGAGGTGCAGGCGCGATCCACCGCTGCGCAGCGGAGGCTTGCCGACGCACAGCATGCCAGCGCCGGAGCGGCATCCGCCATCGAGGCGCTGACCGCCCGGATCCTGATGGTGAAGGCGACCGGATACACCGCGCTCCAGGAAGAGGTGGTGCAACTGATCGCCTATGCCATCCAGGCCAACGATACGGAGCAGGAAACCCAGAATGTCGCCATCGTCGCCTTGCGCCTGGGGCGGCGGGCGGCCGACGCGGTGGCGGTGCGCGACGCGGAGGAGGCCGACCGCATCGTCGACGATGCCGGTACGCTGCTGGAAACGGTCCACGGGCTTCCCATGTCGCCGCTGCTGCAGGACGAGGTGCTGTCGGCCATCCGCAGTTGGCGCGACAGCCTGGGCCGGACCGCGGAGGGGCTGCGCCGCCTCAACCAGCTTCTGATCGCCATGGACCGCGATGCCGGTGCCCTGGTGGAGACCGCCCGCCAACTGGACGAGACCTTCCGCGACGAAGCGGCGCGCATCGGCGACCTGCTGACCCGCATCCTGATCATCGGGGCGACCATCGGCCTGCTGCTGGGCGGCGGCGCGGCGGTCGTGGTCGCGCGGTCCATCAGCAGGCCTGTCTTGCGGCTGCAGCGGCAGATGACCCGGCTGGCCGAGGATCCGCTGGCCGGCCCGATCGACGGCACGCGCCGTCAGGACGAGTTCGGCGCGATGGCGCGCGCCGCGGCCTTCTTCATCCGCGAAATCGGTCTGCGGGAACTGGCGGCCCGCGAGGCGAAGGAGCGTGCCGACCAGGCTTTGGAGGACCTGCGCCGCACCCAGGCCGATCTGATCCAGGCGGAGAAGATGGCCTCTCTCGGCGCCCTGGTCGCCGGTGTGGCGCACGAGATCAACACGCCGCTCGGCAACGCCCTGATGGGGGCCACCCATCTGCAGGACCGGCTGGAATCGATCGGGCGCCTCGCCCAAGAGGGAAACCTGCGCCGCAGCGACTTCGCCGATTTCCAGGAGACGGCGGAGGAATTGGCACGGCTGATGGTGCTGAACCTGCGTCAGGCCGGCGAACTGGTGCAGAGCTTCAAGCAGGTCGCCGCCGACCAGACCAGCGGCGAAGGGCGGCGCTTCGAATTGAAACCCTATCTGGAGGATCTGGCGACCAGTCTCAGCCCGTCCTGGCGCCGCGCGGGGCACAGCCTGCGGGTCGAGTGCCCCGATGGCATCGAGATCAACGGCTATCCCGGCGCCCTGGCTCAGGTCCTGACCAATCTCGTGATGAACTCCCTCATCCATGGCTATCACGACGGACAGCAGGGGCACCTTCTGATCGCTGCCTGCGCGCCGATGCCGGAGTTGGTGGAACTGGTCTATACCGACGATGGCAAGGGTATTCCGCCGGCCGATCTGGGGCGGGTGTTCGATCCGTTCTTCACCACCCGCCGCGGAACCGGCAGCACCGGGCTTGGGCTGCACATTGTTTACAATCTTGTAGCGAACAGGCTTGGTGGGAAGGTTGTGGTGGAGAGCCGTACCGGCCAGGGCGTACGCTTCACCATTCGCTTTCCACGACGACTTGCTACTGATAACGTCGCCCTTGCGATGGAAGCACAATCCGTGCAGGAGCAGTAAATGCCTTTGCCGCCGAAGACATTCACGAAGAGGCTTGCGAAGGGGCTGTGTGTTCTCGTCGTGCTTGCGGGAACGTCCGGCGCTGCGCAGGCCGACAAGTCACTTGTCTACTGCACGGAAGGAAATCCGCAGAGCTTCAACGCGCAGGTGTCCACCTCCGGCACCAGTGTGAATGCGGCCAGCCCCCTGTTCAACAATCTGGTGGAATTCGGCCGCGGTACGCAGATCATCACTCCGGCTCTTGCCGAATCCTATACGGTTTCCGATGATGGTCTGGTTTACGATTTCCGTTTGCGCAGGAACGTCCGGTTCCATTCCAACGAACACTTCACGCCCAGCCGGACGCTCAATGCCGACGACGTGCTGTTTTCCATCGAGCGGCAATGGAAAAGCGATCATCCCTACCACAATGTCGGCCCGGCAACTTACGACTACTTCCGGGGCATGGGGTTGCCGACCCTGTTGAAGTCGGTGGAGAAGCTGGACGACCATGGGGTCCGCATCACGCTGAACCGGCCGGAAGCTCCGTTTCTGGCCGATCTCGCCATGCCGTTCCTGTCGATCCAGTCGGCGGAATATGCCGACAGCCTGATGAAGGCAAAGCGGCCGGAACTGTTCGACGAGGAGCCCATCGGCACGGGACCGTTCCGTCTGGTGTCCTACCAGCGTGATCTCGCCATCCGCTACAAGGCGTTCGACGGATATTGGCAGGGGCGCCAACCGCTGGACAACCTGATCTACTCGATCACCCCGAACATCGCCGTGCGCCTGAACAAGCTGCGGTCCGGCGAGTGCCACGTGATGATCTTCCCGAACCCGGCGGAATTGGGAAAAATCGAAAAGGACCCCAATCTGGTCATCGAGCAGCAGGACGGGAAGAATGTCGCCTATATGGCGCTCAACACCCGGAAGCCGCCGCTCGACGATGTGCGGGTGCGGCGTGCCGTCACTCTGGCGATCGACAAGCGCACGTTGGTCGATGCCGTCTATCAGAATGGAGGGCGGCCGGCAAAGAACCCGATCCCGCCCGGCATGTGGTCTTACGACGACAGCATCGAAGACCACCCGTTCGACCCGGTGGCCGCGCGCCGCCTGTTGATCGAAGCAGGATATCCGGAGGGCTTCACCCTCGATCTCTGGTATCCGCCGGTCACGCGCCCCTACATGCCCAACGGCAAGCGCGCCGCCGAAATGATCCGGGAGAACCTGGAGCGCATCGGGATCAAGGTCTCGCTGAAAACGGAGAACTGGGGCAACTATCGCAGCCGCGTGACGCAGGGCGAGCAGGACATGGTGATCTATGGCTGGACCGGCGACAACGGCGATCCCGACAACTTCCTGTATTTCCTGCTGAGTTGCACCGGTGTGCAGCCGGGCGGCACCAATGTCGCAAGGTGGTGCAATCCGGATTTCGAAGAACAGATCACCAAAGCAAAATCCGATAACGATATCGAGAAGCGCGCGGCGTATTACCGTAAGGCGCAACAGATATTCAATCGCGAAATGCCGTGGTTTCCGATAGCCAACACTTTCATCGCAGTGGTTCACCGCAAAGAGGTGAAGAATTACACGAACAACCTGTTCAAACAGGATTTCTCAGGCGTCGATATAGAAGCCCAGTGAGCGACAGGGATATGCAAACCTCTCCTGGACAAACCTCTCCTGGACAAGCCTCGCCCGAGAACATGTCTCCCGACGACCTGCTGTTCGGCGACGAACAGGCGGAGACGTCGTCGGAGCAGCGGTCGGTCGGCGCGGCCCCCTGGCCTGTCCTGGTGGTCGACGATGACGAGCAGGTGCACGCGATGACCCGCGTCCTGCTGAACGACTTTGAGTTCGAAGGCCGCCGCTTCGCCATCGTCAGCGCCTTTTCGGCAGCGGAGGCACGGGCGATCCTGGCCGAGCGGACGGATTTGCCGGTGGTTCTGCTGGACGTGGTGATGGAGACCCATGACGCCGGGCTGCGGCTGGTCCATCACATCCGCCGTGACCTGGGCAACCGCCACATCCGCATCATCCTGCGCACCGGCCAACCCGGTCAGGCGCCGGAGCGCGAGGTAATCGTCGCCTACGATATCAACGACTACAAGAGCAAGGCCGAGCTGACCGCGCAGAAGCTGTTCACCAGCCTCATCGGCGCGGTGCGCGGCTGGCGCGACCTCGTCACCATCGAGACCCTGAACCACTCCCTGGAACGCCGGGTCGCCGAGCGCACGGCGGAACTGGAACGGCAGACCGCGCTGGCCGACGAGCAGCGCCGCTTCATCGAAAATCTGGTGGAGATGATGCCGAGCCCGGTCTGGTACCGGGACGCCGCCGGCCGCAGCACCCTGTGCAACCGCGCTTTCCGCGATCTTTTCCCGGATGCGGACGACGGGATCGAATGGACCATCGACAGGCAGGGGCGGACGGGTACCGGCACGGAGGCCTATTCCTTCGAGACCAGCGTGGTCGGGCCGGATGGAGCCCCACGCGAATTGCTGGTGGTGAAGCGCCCGCTGACCGGGGCGGACGGTACGGCCGCTGGCTTGATCGGCATCGCAACCGACATCACCGAACGCCGGCGGATGGAGCATGAACTGCACCGTCTGGCCACCACCGACCCGCTGTCCGGCGCCCACAACCGCCGTCATATCCTGGACCTGCTGGACCGGCTGCTGGCCGGGCAAGGCGGTGCCGAATCCAGGACCGTTGCCGGGCCTGCCTGCCTCGTCATGCTCGACATCGACCATTTCAAGCGAATCAACGACGGGCTGGGCCATGCCGCCGGCGATGCCGCCATCCGCAGCGTGGTGGAGGAGATTCGCCGCCATCTTCGCGCAACCGACCAGATCGGCCGCATCGGCGGCGAGGAATTCGCGATCCTGCTGGCGGATACCGGCCGGACCGATGGTGCGGCGATCGCGGAACGGCTGCGCAGTGGTCTGGCGGCGCTGGCGATCCCGTTGCCGGATGGCCGACGGTTTCAGTTGACCGGCAGTTTCGGCCTGACGGAAGTCCATCCGCTGGCGGATACGGTGGAAAGCGTGCTGGGCCGTGCCGACCATGCGCTTTACCGTGCCAAGGCGCTGGGGCGCAACCGGGTCGAGTTGAACTGATGCCGTCAGAGCGTCCTGCGACATTTTGCTCGATGACGGCTTGACCGGCGCCGCGACAGCGGGTATTCAGATCTTATGAACACCACCGCCACCATGCGAATGCGAATTACCGGCCCGGCGCTCTGAGAGCGTCGGAGAGTTGCCGTGTTCGTGTTCACTGGTCGTGTGGAGTGTGTGGCGTGTCGCTGCACCCTGTGGTCTCCGGAACCCTCAATCCGGTTCATGACAAGTCCAACCGTCTAACCGCTGTCGCGGCGTCGCAGGTCGACGTCCGTCTCGGCGAGCGAATGTGTGGCTCGGCGCGAATTACTCACCCGGTCCGCTGAGGCGGTCCGGGTCAAGCCCGTCCTACCCAAAATTCGTTCGTCGAGGAATATCGCGATGCTCACCGCGCATGCCGATGCCGCGCGCACTCTGTCTGTCTGCACGCCCGTCCACGCAGCTGCTTTTGCCGCCGAGCTGCCGGCCTGGCTGCCGCTGTCGGCGGTGACCGACGCGGCCCGGCGGCTGTCCGGCCAGATCGTCCGGACGCCCCTGCTCCATGCATCGGCCCTGGGCCGGGATCTGTGGCTGAAGGCGGAGGTCTTCCAGGCCACCGGTGCCTTCAAGGAGCGTGGCGCGCTGAACCGCCTGCTGCGGCTGACGGCGCCGGAGCGGGCCGGCGGCGTGGTGGCGATGTCGGCCGGCAACCACGCGCAGGGCGTGGCTTTGCATGCCGCGCGGCTGGGGGTGAAGGCCACCATCGTGATGCCGGAGACGGCGCCCCGCTGCAAGGTGGAGCGGACCGCCGCCCTCGGGGCCGAGGTGGTGCTGCACGGCGCCACGGTGGGCGAGGCCAAGGGCAAGGCGCTGGAACTGGCGGCCGACCGGCGGCTGACCTTCCTCCACCCCTATGACGATCCCGACGTGATCGCCGGCCAGGGAACCGTCGGGCTGGAGATCCTCGCCGACCGCCCGGATGTGGACACGGTGGTGGTTCCCGTCGGCGGTGGCGGGCTGCTGGCCGGTGTCGCCGCAGCGGTGAAGGCGCAGCGCCCGCGCGTGCGGGTCATCGGCGTAAGGCTGGCCCGGCGCGGCGGTCCGACGCTGGCCGACGGCATCAACGTCCACGCGCTGGGCAAACTGCCCCAGGCCATCGTCGACACGCTGGTCGACCGGGTGGTCGAAGTGGAGGAGGCGGAGATCGCCGCGGCGATGCGCGCCCTGCACGGCTCCTTCGGCGTGGTGGCCGAGGGAGCGGGCGCCGCCGGAGTCGCCGCGGTGCTGAGCGGCCGGCTGGGACGAACCGGACGGACGGTGGCAGTGCTGAGTGGCCGAAACATCGACGGCGATACGCTGGCTCGGACATTGGCGGCGTGATTTCCGTCCGTTCATCTTCAATTTCTACGGTCATTTGCCCCCTCCCCCTCCCTCCCCCGCCCTCGGTCGGCCGAAGGCCGATCCGATCGCGGGAGAGGGGGCAGGAGCCTTGCGGGAATGAAGCGGCAGTTCCCTCTCCCGCGTTAGCGGGGGAGGGTTAGGGAGGGGGCAAACAAGCCGGAACCAAAGGACCACCTGCTCGCCCATCCCCCCGCAAATCGCATAGCTCCCCCGTCACCGAAGTGAAGTATGGATAGGTCAGCAGAAATGACCTATATTGGCTGTCGCGTGTAAACACACAGGCGACGCCGAAGGGTGATTGGCATGACGAACAATTCCACCCCGACTATTTCGTCATCCCCTGCATCGGTCATTTACGAGCGGCCAAAGGCGGCGCACAGCGTCTTTGACAATTTGCAGGGACAACTGTTCGGCGTCGTGATGACGTCGTTCGGCATTGCCATTCTGCACGCCGCCGGGCTGGTCACCGGACAGGCGGCAGGGTTGAGCTTCGTGATTTCCTATGCGACGGGCGTCGACTTTGGAATTCTGTTCTTCCTCGTCAACCTGCCCTTCTACTTCCTGGCGCTGGCCCGCATTGGCGTCGGCTTCACGGTCAAGTCGCTGATCGCCGTCACCGGCATCTCGGTCCTCTCCAGCCTGCTGCCGTCGATGATGAGCTTCAGCGCCATCAACCCCTATGTCGCGGCGGTGCTGGCGGGCTTCTGCGTCGGAATCGGGGTGATCGGGCTGTTCCGCCACGGCGCCAGCGGCGGCGGTGTCGGCATCCTCGCCTATTACCTGCAGGAGAAGACCGGCTTCCGCGCCGGCTGGCTGCAGTCGCTGTTCGATCTGGCGGTCTTCTCCGCCGCGGCCTTCGTTCTGGAGTGGCCGGCGCTGCTCGCCTCGATCCTAGGGGCTGCGGTGCTGAACGCCTTCGTCGCCTTCAACCACCGCGCCGACTGGTATGTCGCCCGATAGACGGAGCGGGCCGCCCTATTCGCGGCCCAGCACCCGGTCGACCACGGCATCGGCCCATTCGCGCGAGCGGAAGCTCGCCTTGGCTTCGACCGGATCATAGACGCGCTCGACCCAATCCCAGAACTCGATCGGGCGCTTCTGGTTGTAGGCGGCATACAGGTCGAAGAAGTAGTCGAGGATGCCCGTCTTCGCTTGCTTGAAGTGGCCGTACCGCCAGGACAGCTGCTTCATCGCTTCGTCGAGCGGCTTGCCTTCATGGGCGAACAGGTACAGCGTCGACATGAAACCGGCGCGGTCGGCGCCCGACTTGCAGTGCATCAGCGCCGGATAGGTCATGGTCTTGAACAGCTCGCGCGCCTTCAGAAGGGTTTCCTTCTTGGGCATGTCGCGGGAGTTCACCGGGAAATCGACCAGTTCCAGGCCATAGGCGCGGCAGGCCTCCGCCTCCAGGATGTAGGAGGCGCAGTCGCGCGAGCCGCGCAGGTTCAGGATCGACTTGATCCCGTTGTGCGCCGCCGCGGCGATGTGCGAGGGCGACGGCTGGCTCGCCCGGTACATGTTGGGCGAGATGCGGTAGGTGTTCGAATAGATCAGTCGGAAGCAGGCGTGGTCGATGAACACGCTTTCCAGATGGCCGAGCGCACGCTGCCACGGCGTCGCCATGCGGCTGCGGCTGCGCTTGATCGCGTCGGCCAGCGCGGTGGTGGTGACCGCCCGCAGATAGCTTTTCTTCGCCAACTTAGACCTTTCGACTCTGACGGAACGCCAACATAGGCATGGTCGCCGTTCCGTCAAGCACTGACGATGCTGCTGAATCCCCCTCTCCCCCCCGGGGAGAGGGCCGGGGTGAGGGGGATGCATCGCGTGCCTCCCCCGAAAATCCTGCCGCGCGTCCCCCTCACCCTAACCCTCTCCCCGGGGGGGAGAGGGGATAAGAGAGGCATTCTTCCCCTGAAGCCGCACATACATGCCGTATTGCGCCGCCAAGGTCAGCACGATTTCCATGTACAGGTTGATCAGGCCGTTGGCGTAGAAGGCCGGGCAGCCGGTGTAGTGGCGTTCCCCCGCCATCGCGGTCGGCTCGATCAGGTCGGTGTTCAGGACGATCAGGTCCTTGTCCGGATCATAGAGGAAGGCCGACTGGTCGGGGCGCAGCGGGTGGATGGCCTGATGGTCGTCTGCCTCGATCTTTCCCGCCGCCATGAACTGGCACAGCATGCCAAGGCTGCCCATGGCGAGCGGCAGCACCTGCTTCAGGCTGCGGCGGGCGAGGTCGTCATAGGCGGCGGCTTCCAGCCCCGGACGCAGCAGCGGGGCGGCTTCCACCAGATTCCAGCAGACATGCAGGGCAGTGTGGCTGCCGGTCTTTGTGATCGACAGAATGTCGTAGCCGGACGGCCCGTGCAGGACCGATTTCTGCAGTTCGCGCCCCAGGACGTAGCTGGCGGCGGCCATCTCGGTGATGGTTCCTTCCGTCCGGCAGCGGTCCTCCTCGACCATCACCTTGATTGTCCAATCGTTGATGATGGCGTCCAGCAGGTGGCAGACCGAATCGCGCAGGAAACCGACCATACGATCCGGATCGGCGGCATCGATGCCGGCGGGATCGGCGAAATCCAATCCATGCGGCGATTCCGGCGGGGTCGACAGCACCAGATGGCCGGACTCGTCCAGCGGCATGCGGGCGATGATGTGCTCCCGCAGATCGACATAGAGCAAGCCCAGCAGGGTGTTGATGGCGACCTTCTCGAAATCCTCCTTGCGGGTGTCGGCATGGGCCGGGCAGTGGCCGGCCAGCGTCAACAGTTCCTCGCTGAGGAGATAGTTCGGGTCTTCCGCGATGCGGTGCAGGATCGGCGCGAGATTGATCCGGGTCATCCCGGCCTCCTCATGCGCGGATGCGTAGGTGAGCGCGAAGTCGTTGGTCCGGGCCATCGGGCTCAGCCCTCCTGCAGGCGGTCGTAGACGGAATATTCCAGGGCCAGCCCGGCCACGATGTCCAGATACAGCTTGATCAGGTTCGTGGTGTAGAAGGCCGGGCAGCCGGTGTAGTAACGCTCGCCCGGCTTGGCGAAGGTGACGATGGGATCGGCGTTCAGCCGGATCAGCCCGTTGCCGTCCAGCACGAAGGCGGTCTGGTCCTTGGGCAGCCGGTGAACCGCCAGCCCGTCAGCCGGCTCGATCCCGCTTTCCTCCATGTAATGGACCAGCATGCCGAGGCTGGCCATCGACAGCGGCACGATCTGCTTCAGGCTGCGGCGGACGAGGTCGTCGTAGAAGGCGGCGTCACGGCCGGGCATCAGCAGCGGGGCCGCCTCCACCAGCGCCCAGCAGATGTGGATCGCGGTGTGGCTGCCGGTCTTGGTGATCGACAGCATGTCGTAGCCGGCGCGCTGGTAGAGCGGCGAATGCTCCAGCAGATTGCGCAGGACGAAGGTCGCCGCCGCCTCCAGCGAGATGGCGCCGGACCCCTGGGAGCGGAAATACTCCTCCTCATGCACCAGATCGACGGCCCAGCCGGTGATCAGCCCGTCCAGCAGGTGGCAGGTGGCATCGCGCAGGACGGAGCAGAGGACATCCGGCGCCGCCGCGGCCATGGCGACGCGGTCGGCCGGGTCCAGCCCATGCGGGGAGCGCGGCGGGATCGGCAGCATCGGCCGCCCATCCGCGTCGAAGGGCAGCTTTTCGGCGATGTGGTCGCGCAGCCTGTTGAACAGCAGCGCCAGCAGGCTGTTGACGGCCACCTTGTCCGCATCGTCCTGCGGGATCGGCGGCGCTCCCCCTGCCTCCCCCTCGGCCTTGCCGGCATGGAACGGGCACTGGCCGCCGCCCTGCCGGAATTCCTCGCTGAACAGGAAGTTCGGATCCGCCTGGATGCGCTGCAGGATATGGGCGATCGACACCCGGCCCAGACCGGCCTCGCTATGGGCGGTGTTGAAGGTCTGGGCGAAGTCGTTGGAACGGCTGGGCAGGGTATCGGACATGCGGCGGCTTCCGGCGCGGATATAGGGCGGACGGGCTACCCTAAAGGGAAATGCCGCACCCGCGCAACGGAGTGTCGCATCGCAGCCCGATAATGTCCCGGCTGCTGCGTTATTTTGCCACGATCCGCCCTTCCACCGCGGACGTGACCATTTTCTTGGATTCCACGTGGTTCATCACGATGGTCGCCAGCAACACCGCCCCCGATGCGTCGACGATCACTTTGGACCGTGGGAAGGCGGCATAGCCGTCACCACCCTTCAGCATGTAATCGTTGGTCGCGACGCGATAGGTCGCCTGCGGGTCGATCGGCTTGCCTGCCACCGTCACTTCGGTCACCCGGCGGCCGGCCGGGGCCTTGGGGTCATACGTCATGCTCAGGCCCGACACCTGCGGGAAACGGCCGGCCTTCTCCTCCACCTTGCCGACGCCGTGCTCCAGGGTGGAGATCAGGTCCTGCCCGGACATCTCCACCAGAACCCCGACATTGCCGAAAGGAAGTTCGGCGAAGATGTCCTTGCGGGTCAGCTTGGCCCCCGCGGGATGCAGCACATCGGCACGGATACCGCCACCGTTGGTGATCGCGACATCGGCCTTCAGCGTCTCGCGCAGGGCGTCGGCGATCAGGTTGCCCATGCTGGCCTCACGGCTGCGCACGACATCCTTGCGGCTATCCAGTTCGGTCGTGGTGGTGCCGATCACCGCGGCGAGGTCGCCGTCGAGCCGCTTGGTATAGCCCTCCACGACCTGCTCCACCTCCGGATCCGGGGCGACGCCGGCGGTGGTGACGAAGCGCCATTCGGTCGGCACGGTGGTGGTCGCCGGCCCCTTCCCGGCGTCCCTGGTCTCCACGGCCAGCTTGACGACGCCGAGATACTGGGCGTCGTGCCCGGCCTTCAGGATCAGGGTCGAGCCCTCATAGAAGCTGATCGGGTCATGGTCGTGGCCGCCCAGGATCAGGTCGATGCCCTTCACCCGGGAGGCCAGCTGGCGGTCCTCCTCGAACGTGAGATGGGTCAGCGCCACCACGACTGCGGCGCCTTTGGCGCGCAACTCCTTCACCGCCGCCGCGGCGGTGTCCAGCACAGGCGGGAAGTCGAGGCTGGGACCGGCGCTCGACAGGCGGGCGGTGTCGGGGGTGATCAGGCCGATGAAGCCGACGGTGATGCCGTCGACGGTCCTCGTCCAACTCGGCACCGTGTTCGCGAAGGCGGAGCCGTCGGCGGACCGCACATTGGTGCCGATCCAGGGGAACTTCGATTCGGCCATCCGCCGCTTCAACGCGTCGGGACCGAAGTCGAATTCGTGGTTGCCGAAGGTCACCGCATCGACGCCGATGGCGTTGAACAGGGTGATCATCTGCTCGCCCTGTGTCGTGCCAGACAGCAGCGACGGCGACAGGAAATCCCCGCCCACGGTGGTGAAGGCGTCGGGGGCCGAGGCGCGTTCGCGCTTCAGCAGCGTCGCCAGCGGCCCGAACCCGCCCTGCCCCTTCACCGGCGCGATCTCGTACACGTCGTTGATGTGCAGGAAGGTCAGCGAGCCGTTCTGCGCCCACGCGGGGAAAGAGGCGGGGAGGGCCAAGCCGAGGATGGCGGCGACCAGCGGAGCGGCGAGCAGGCGGGGGCGGAAAGGCATGGGACGGACCTCCGGCGCGGAGCGGAATGGACGGGTGACAGGCACTCTAGACCAGCAGCCAAGCGCCGCGCATAGCGGCTTTGCGGGGCGGAGCATGGGATCTGGAGCGCCTGCGGCTTGAACTCCGCCCGCGACGGTCTCACAACTTGATGACACCCGTGCCAACGACGCGAGCCGAGCAGACCCATGCGCATCCTGGTCGTTCAGAACAGCCGCACCGCTCCCATCGGTCTGGTGGGCGAGGCGCTGACCGACAACGGCGCCACCCTCCACACCATTGCCGCCAACGAGGGGGAGGCGATTCCCGAAAAGGACGGCTATGCCGGCCTCGTGGTGCTGGGCGGTCCGCAGGACGCCTGGGACGACGAGAAAGGCCCGCATTTCGGCCGGGTGATGGAGGCGATCCGCGATTTCACCGACGCCGACCGGCCGGTGATGGGCATCTGCCTGGGGGCGCAGTTGGCCGCCCGGGCCTATGGCGCCAAGGTCTATCGCCACACCATGCCGGAACTGGGCATCCACCGGGTCAGCCTGACCGACGGGGCGCAGGATGATCCGCTGCTGGGCGGCTTCGGTCCGGAGCTGAACCTCGCCCAGTGGCATTACGACACCTTCGAGTTTCCCGAGGGCGCGGAGCCGCTGGCCACCAGCGAGGCGTGCGACCGGCAGGCTTTCCGGCTCGGTCGCGCCACCTATGCCTTCCAGTTCCATCCGGAAGCGACCGGCGACATTCTACGTGGCTGGGCCTCCCGCATCCGGGAGGAAGCGCGGGAGAGCAATGCCGGAATGCTGCACGGGCTGGAGGACGCAATCGCCACCCACATGCCGGTGGCGGAGCAGTTCACCCGCGCTATGACCCGGCGCTGGCTGGATCTGGCGCGCTGATTACACCGCTGCCGGCGGTCTCGGTGAAGCGGGCCAGCAGGTCGGGGGTGTCGACGTCGTAGAGGATGCCGGCGTCGTCCACCGGCACCTCGCACAGCCGGTCGGCATGCTGGCCGATCAGCCGCTTCGCCCCGGCATCGCCGGTCAGCGCCGCCATCTCGGTGAAGAAGGCGCGGTCCCACAGCACGGGGTTGCCCTGCTTGCCATGGGTGGTCGGCACGCAGATGGCGCGGCCTTCCAGCGGGCTGTAGGCGGCGATCAGCCGGTCGATCACGGCGGACGCCACCCGAGGCATGTCGCCCAGGCACACCACCACCGCGTCCGACTCACTCGGCACCGCCGCCAGCCCGGCGCGGAGCGAACTGCTCAGCCCTTCGGCGAAGGCCGGGTTGTGGACGAAGGTCACCGGGCGGTCGGACAGCACCCGCGCCACGCTTTCGCCCTGATGGCCGGTGACGACGATGACGTTGGCAGCTTGCGAGGCCAGCGCGGCATCCACCGCGCGGGCGACCAGCGGGGCGCCGTTCACCTCCGCCAGCAGCTTGTTGGTCGGTCCCATGCGGCTGGAGCGGCCGGCCGCGAGCACCAGGGCGGTGACCCGCGGCGCCCGCGGCGCCTCCGCCGCCACGCCGGCCCGCGGCAGGGGGCGCGTCGGAATCTCCGCCAGCAGCCCGCCGACACCCATCCGCATCACCTCCGCCCTGCCCGGCGGTACGCCCGCAGCGATGCGCTGCAGCACCCAGTCGAAGCCGTTCAGCTTGGGCGAGCGCGCGCAGCCCGGCAGACCCAGCACCGGCTTGCCCCCGCGCCGGCCAAGCAGCAGCAGGTTGCCGGGGTCCACCGGCATGCCGAAATGCTCGACCACGCCGCCCGCCCGCTCGATGGCCGCGGGCAGCACGTCGCGCCGGTCGGTGATGGCGGAGGCACCGGCGATCAGCAGCAGGTCCGCAGGCGGCATCGCAGCGATCAGGTCCGCCAGCGCACCCTCGTCATGGGCGCAGCGCGCCTCCTGGATCAGCGTGCCGCCGAGGGCCTCGACCCGCTCCCGCGTCACCGCCACGGTCTTGTCGAGAACGCTGTCCTTCACCCCCGGCAGCCGGGTCTGGATCAGCCCCACCGACAGTGGACGGTAGGGGAGGACGGCCAGTGGCGGCGCATCATTGGCCGCCAGACGCTCCGCCTGCTCCACTGCGGCGACGGGGGCGGCGAAGGGGATGATCTTGACGGTCGCCAGCATCTGGCCCGGCTCGACCGCGGCATGATCCGGCAGGGTGGCGATGGTGACGCTCTCGTCGATCGCGTTGATCGCGTCGATGCGTGCCGGGTCGAGGCGGAGCAGCCCGCGTGCCTCGGCGAACAGGTTGACGCGGCCGGTGAAGGCGGCGGCGACCTGCACGCCACTACCCGCCACTGCGGCGGCGATGCGGGTGGCGGCGGCGTCCTCCCCGATGTCGGCATCCGACAGCTTGGCGGCGATCACCTCGCCGACACTCGCCTCCCGCAGGGCCGCGACATCCGCAGCCGATAGCCGCCGGCCCTTCTTGAAGACCAGCGCCCCCAGGCGGAGCGAATGGGCGAGGATTGCGCCCTCTGCGTCGGACAGGGGAAGCGGGCCGAAAAACATGGGGGCTCCGGGGCGGGCACGAAGGAACGCCATTCGATATGGCGACCGCACCACGGCCTAGCAATGGCCGGGTTGCCGCCTTGGGCCGGCGCGACTGCCGTCCGGAGCCCTCCGTCAGGTCACGACTTCGCGGCCACGCCCAGCTTGGCCTGCACGGCCGCCAGACCGTCCTTGCCGTCGATGGTGGTGACGCCGTTCAGCCAGCCCTTCAGCACGTCGGGGTTCTTCTTCAGCCAGGCCTTGGCGGCGGCATCCGGCTTCTTGTTGCCGTTCATGATCTCGTCCATCACCGCGTTTTCCATGTCCAGGGTGAAGGACAGATTGGACAGCAGCTTGCCGACATTCGGGCATTCGGCGGCGTAGCCCTTGCGGACGTTGGTGGCGACGGTGGCGCCGCCCAGGTTGGGGCCGAACCAGTCGTCGCCGCCCTCCAGATAGGTCATCTCGAAGCTCTTGTTCATGGGATGCGGCTCCCAGCCCAGGAACACGACCCAGCCCTTGCTGCGGGAGGCCCGCTTCACCTCTGCCAGCATGCCGGCCTCGCTGGACTCCACCAGCTTGAAGTCCTTCAAGCCGAAGGCGTCGGCCTTAAGCATCTTGTCGATGATCAGGTTGCCGTCGTTGCCGGCCTCGATGCCGTAGATCTTGCCGCCCAGCTTGTCCTTGAACTTCGCGATGTCGGCGAAGGTCTTCAGCCCGGCCTCCGCGGCGTATTTCGGGACGGCGAGCGTGTATTTGGCGCCTTCCAGGTTGACGCGCGTCACCTCGACCGAGCCGTCCTCCAGCACCGGCTTCAGGAACGGCTCCATCGTCGGCATCCAGTTGCCGAGGAAGACGTCGAGCGACTTGGTCTTCAGCCCGGTATAGACCAGCGGCACCGACGACATGGTGGTGGTCGGCTTGTAGCCCAGCGCGTCCAACGTGACGGAGGCGAGCGCTGTCGTCGCCGCGATGTCGGTCCAGCCGACGTCGCCGAAGCGCACCGCCTTGCAGGACGCCGGATCGGCGGCCAGCGCCCCGCCGGCACCCAGCGCCACCGCCGCCGCGACGCCGACGCCCGCGATCCCCTTGGCCACAGCCATCCATCCGCTCATGTCCTCAACTCCTCTTTCCTGTGGTTCCGGTTCATCTGGTCTGCCGTTTTCGTCATCGACGAAGCGGCGAAAATGGCGCATTTGTTGCGATGCAAGCCAAGGTCCCGGTTGCGGCCGGCCGTGGCGGAGATGGACAGGAGACCGCTCACCCCATGCCCAAAGTCGGAATGGAACCGATCCGCCGCCGTCAGTTGATCGACGCGACCATCACCTCGATGGGCGAGCATGGACTGGTCGACACCACGGTCCAGACCATCAGCCGCGGGGCCGGCGTGTCGCCCGGAATCATCCATCACTATTTCGGCGGCAAGGACGAGCTGCTGGCCGCCACCATGCGCAGCATGCTGCAACAGCTGCGCGACGATGCGACTCAGCGGCTGGCGACCGCCGATTCTCCGCGTGCGAGGTTGGAGGCGATCGTCGACTGCAACTTCGCCCCCGACCAGTTCGAGCCGCGGGTGGTCGCCGCATGGCTCGGCTTCTGGGCGCAGGCGCCGCACAACCCGGCGCTGGCGCGGCTGCAACGGATCAACGCCCGCCGCCTGCATTCCAACCTGCTGCACGCCCTGCGTCCCCTGCTTCCAGCCGAGCGGGCGGAGCGTGTGGCGGTCGGGCTGGCGGCGATGATCGACGGGCTGTGGCTGCGCTTCGCCCTGACCGGAGCCATGGACGGCAGCGCCGCGCGCGCCGTGGCGCTGGGCTACCTCGATTCCGAACTGAACGCCTGACCTCACCGCCGCCACCAGCGCCGCTTCCCCGACCTGGAGGCGGCGGGCCGGCCGAAACTCTGTGTGATGCGGTCGAGCACGACGGCGAGCAGCACCACGCTGAGCCCGCTCTGCACGCCGAGCCCGATGTCGAGGCGCTGGATGCCCTGCAGCACCACGTTGCCCAGACCGCCGGCGCCGATCATCGAGGCGACCACGATCATCGACAGCGCCATCATCATGGTCTGGTTCACCCCGGCCATGATCGAAGGCAGGGCATTGGGCAACTGCACCTTGAACAGAAGCTGGTGGCTGCGGCAGCCGAAGGCGCGACCGGCCTCCACCAGTTCCTCCGGCACCTGCCGGATGCCGAGCGCGGTCAACCGCACCGCCGGCGGCATGGCGAACACCACCGTGGCGATGATGCCCGGCACCCGTCCCAGCCCGAAGAACATCACCGCCGGGATCAGATAGACGAAGGCCGGCATGGTCTGCATCAGGTCGAGCAGGGTCTTGCCCACCCCGTCGGCGACCTTGCTGCGCGCCATCCAGATGCCGAGCGGCACCCCGCCGATCAGGCTGAGCGCGGTGGAGGCGAGCACGAGGCCGAGGGTCGAGATCGTCGGCTCCCACAGGCCCATCACGAAAATGCCGCCGAACGCCAGCAGCGTGAACAGGGCGAAGCCGCGCCCGACCCGCCACAGGGCGATCGCGGCCAGCACCAGCGCCAGCAGCCAGGGCGGCACGCCAAGCAGCAGTTCGTCCAGCACGCCGCCCAGCCCGTCGACCACCCCGGCGATGGCGTTCAGCGCCGGCTGGCCATGGTCGAGGATCGATTCCACCAGCCATTCGGAGCCGCGGGCGATACCGCCGCCGATGGTCTCGCTCAACCACTCCACGTCGATGAACGCCGCCTCAGCCATGGCGCACCTCGCGGCCCGCGCCCTCGCCCCGGTCCAGCGCCGCCAGCAGTGCCGCGCGGGAGATCACGCCGACGAAGCGTCCGTCGGCCTCCACCACCGGCAGCGGGCAGGGCGCCGCGGCGGCCCGGCCCAGCAGCGAGTGCAGCGGCGTATCCGCCGCCACCGGTTCCAGCCCGAACAACGCCGATGTGCCGTCGCCGGCCAGCACGCCGCGGAAATGGCCGGCGGCATCGGTGCGGTAGCGGAAACGCGCCCCCTCCCCCTCTCCCGCGGCGTCTCCCGGCGTCGGTGGGCGGGCGAGGTCGCGGGCGCGCAGAACGCGGGAGGAATCGACGCCGCGGAAGAAGGCACGGACATAATCATCGGCCGGCGCGCGCAGGATCTCTGCGGGCGTGCCGATCTGGGCGATCCGTCCGTCCTCCATCACTGCGATGCGGTCGGCGATCCGCATCGCCTCCTCCGCATCGTGGGAGATGAAGACGATCGTGCGGGCGTCCTCGCGCTGGAGGCGAAGAAGCTCGTCCTGCATGTCGGTGCGGATCAGCGGGTCGAGCGCCGAAAACGCCTCGTCCATCAGCATGATCGTCGGATTCTTGGCAAGCGCGCGGGCAAGCCCGACCCGCTGCTGCATGCCGCCCGACAACTCATGCGGATAGCGGTCGGCATAGGCGCCCAGCCCCACCCGTTCCAGCGCCGCCATGGCCGCCATGCGCCGCAGTCCGCGCGGAACCCCGGCGACCTCCAGCCCGAAGGCGGCATTCTCCAGGGCGGTGCGGTTGGGCAGCAGGGCGAAGGACTGGAAGACCATGCTCATGTCCCGCCGCAGCACCTCGACCAGATCGCCGTGCGACAACCGGGTCAGGTCGCGGCCGTCCAGCCGGATCTCCCCCTCCGACGGTTCGATCAGCCGGTTCAGCAGGCGGACGATGGTCGATTTGCCCGACCCGGACAGGCCCATGATGACGAAGATCTCGCCGGCGCGAATGTCGAAGCTGGCCTCCGCCACGCCGACATTGACGTTCAACGTCCGCAACACCTCCGCCTTCGTCGCGCCGCGGCGCAGCATCTCCAGCGCCGGGCGCGGATCGTCGGCGAAGACCTTGCGCAGGCCGCGAACCGTCAGGCGCACCTCTGCCGTTCCCGTCGAAGACGGGCCGGTGGGCGTGGGCAGGTTCATGGACATGGCAAGACTTCCGGAACGCAACAGAACGGGATGATGGCAATCGGGCCGTAGATTGCCCCGAGACGAGGGGCGCGGTCGATAGCCGCGTTCACGGAATCTGCATTTTGATGACGTCGTTGCCCATTTCGCCGCACATGACCACGCGTTTTATTTTGATTGATCGTTCAATGAAAAATACTGGCACGACATTGAGCTGCGGACCATGCCCTCCCCTTTTCAACCGGAAAGGGCATGGCCGGGCGAAAGCGGCCCCCGGATCAGCCGGGTTTGCCGGACTTGGTTTCCGGGCGCATCTTCACCGGATTGGTGGGGTTGTGGGCGCCTTCGGCATCCTGTTGGACGTTGTATTTGCTGTGGCTGCCGCCCTTGGGCTTGTCGCTGTTGCGGTCGGTGGGCGGCCCCTGCTCGCCATGCGGCTGGCTGGTGTCGCCGCCGGTGCGGCGGGTGGTCTCGTCGGCCATTGCATCCTCCTTGCAGGCGATGACTGACCGCTCAACCAGTCCTGGCGCCGATCGTTCCTGGAAAGCGACCCCCGGTTCGAACGCTTTTGGAGCCCTACGGCAAAAGCATGGCCGCGCCGCGATAACGCGAGGAGCCCAAGGAATTTCCTTTTTCCGCCTGTGGACATCGGATGCTTCTGTTTCACTTTTGTTAAGTATGTCTCCGACGAACGACCGACCGGCCGTTTGGATCAGTAAGTAAAATATACAGGATCGAACGTTTTAGATTTTCGATTTCCTACCGACGAAATATTTATCTAAAAGATTACACTTCATTCATGTGCCATGTTCGTGCTTAATTATCACACGCCATACTGCGATATGCAGCGATTGTTGGCCGCAACAATCCATCCGGGCAGCGGGCCAGTGGCCGGCGGCAGCGGCAGCCGCACCAAGGGTTTCGGAATAGAGGGTCGTCCGATCATGAGTGTCGCGCTGTCCAACGGGCATGCAAAGCGCCTTGCCGCCTTCGCCATCACCGAGGATGATCTTGCCATTCTTCGGGCTAACCGGGATTTCGCCGAGCGCAGGCTTCCCGGGCTCCTCGAACAGTGGCACCGCCATTTCGACGCATGGCCGGAGATCCAGTCCGCGCTGAAGCTGCCGGAGGTGCATGCCGCCCGTGTCGACCATTGGTCCCGCGCCGCTTCCGGACGGCTCGACGAGGGCTTCGGCGAGTCCGCCCGGCGGCTGGCCTCGCTGTTCTACAGCAACGGCGTTCCCGCTTATGCGGTGTCGATCTGCCATTACATCGTCAGCACGAACATCGCCCGCGAACTGGGCCTGACCGGTGGCGGCGACGACGGCGTGATGGCCGGCCTGTTCGGTGCCGGTGCCCGCCGCACCCGTGCCGCCCAGTTGGAGGCGCTGACCAAGATCGCCTGGTTCGACATGGAACTGCTGCTGGAGACCTACAAGGCCGCCGAAGAGGACAGCAAGCGCGCCACGCTCGACCGGCTGGCCGGCGACTTCGAAGGCAGCGTCAAGAGCATCGTGGAGGGCACGGTCGCCGCGTCCGACCAGATGCAGGCGCATGCCCGGCGCATGTCGGAGATCGCGACCGCCACCAGCCGCCGCTCCACCGATGTCGCGTCGGAGACGGAGATCGCCTCCTCCAGCATGCAGACGGTGGCATCCGCGACGGAGCAGCTCTCCGCCTCCATCTCCGACATCAGCCGCCACGTCAACGAATCGTCCCGCATCTCGTCCTCCGCCGTCGACGAGGCGGAACGCACAAAGGGGACCGTCAGCGGTCTGGTCGAAGCGGCGCGGCGCATCGGCGACGTGGTCAACCTGATCAACAGCATCGCCAGCCAGACCAATCTGCTGGCCCTGAACGCCACCATCGAGGCCGCCCGTGCGGGGGAGGCCGGCAAGGGCTTCGCCGTCGTCGCCAACGAGGTGAAGCATCTGGCCAATCAGACGGCCAAGGCGACGGAGGACATCTCCACCCAGATCGCCGGCATGCAGAGTGCGGCCGGCAATGCCGCCGAGGCGATCCATGCGGTAGGCCGCACCATCACCCAGATCAACGAGATCGTCACGACCGTCGCCGCCACGGTCGAGGAACAGACCGCCGCCACCCAGGAGATCACCCGCAACGTGCAGGAGGTGGCCGTCGGCGCCCGCCGCATCACCGGGTCCATCGGGCAGGTGACGCAATCCTCGGCCGAAACCGGCGGCATCGCGCAGGAGGTGCTGTCGGCAGCCGGCCTGCTGCACCGTCAGGCGGACGACCTGAACCGCGGTGTCGGCGACTTCCTCAGCCGCATCCGCTCTGCCGGCTGATCCTCTCCGGCCGCACCGGCCCCGGCTGCATGGCTGCCGCGCCCGCCCTGCCGCTGGACGGAAAGGTCCTGCGGCAGGCAGCATGCTCCGGTCGCAAACTATTCGTACAGGTATGAATCCGTGGCGGGTGCGGGGGATCGGGCGGAAGCCGGGTGGCCGAAGGGCTGGGCCGGCAAGCTGGCGCAATGGGCGGGCCTGCTCGCGCTGTCGGGGGCGATCACGCTGGGGCTGGACGGGATCGGGCTTCCGGCCGCCTGGCTGATCGGGCCGATGGTCGGAGCGATCGCGTTCGGCGTCGGCGGCGCCTCCATCCGGGTGCCGCCGTCCGGCTTCACCATGGCCCAGGCGATCATCGGCTGTCTCGTCGCCCATGCCGTCACTGTGTCGATCCTGCTGTCCATCGCCCGCAATTGGCCTTTGATGCTGGGAACGGTCGGGCTGACGGTGACGGTCAGCGGCATCGTCGGCTGGCTCTTCGTCCGCTACGGCAGCCTGCCCGGAACCACCGCAGCCTGGGGCGTGTCGCCGGGAGCCGCCGCGGCCATGGTCGCGATGGCGGGCCAGCATGGCGCGGACGCCCGGCTGGTCGCGGTGATGCAGTATCTGCGCGTGGTTCTGGTGGTGCTCAGCGCCTCCCTGGTCACCCACGCGCTGACCGCCGGCTCGCAAGGCGCGACGCCGGCCGCCGCCCCGGTCGAGGCGCTGGACCCGGCGGGGTTGGCGGCGACCCTGCTGGTCGCCCTGGTCGGCGGCTGGATCGGGCACCGGTTCCGCATCCCGTCCGGCGCCCTTCTGGTCCCGATGGTGCTGGGGGCGCTGGTCCAGACCGGCGCCGGGATATCGCTTCAACTGCCGCACACGCTGCTGACCGTCACATACGCAGTGATCGGCTGGAGCATCGGCCTGCGCTTCACCCGCGAGGTGCTGGGCCACGCGTTCCGTGCGGTGCCGCAGATGCTGCTGTCGACCGCGCTGATGATCGCGCTGTGCAGCCTGTCGGCCTGGATGCTGGTCACGCTGCTGCCGACCGACCCGCTGACCGCCTTCCTCGCCACCAGCCCGGGCGGGCTCGATTCCGTCGTGGTGATCGCGCTCGGCACCGGGGTGGACCTGCCGCTGGTTTTGGCGCTGCAGACCTTGAGGCTGTTCGTGGTGGTGCTGTCCGGACCGCCTTTGGCCCGCCTGATCGCCCGTTACGCCTGAGCCTTCGGCGAAAGTCGGACTTCCGGACGGGACGTTGCGCCGGCTCTGGTTCGAAGCGTATCCTTCGTCCCCCCTTACGCCCCGATCCGGAGTGCCCCGGCAATGACCGACCGCCCCCACCGTCCCGAAACCATCGCCGCCGGCGCCCTGGGATTTGAGGACGCCGCCAGCGGCGCGGTCATTCCGCCGATCCACCCCTCCACCACCTACATCCGCGATCCCGACAACGGCTATGGCCGCGGCCGGGTCTACGCCCGCGCCGACAACCCGACCTTCGACACGCCGGCCCGCACCATCACCGAACTGGAAAAGGGCGCGGACACTCTGCTGTTCGCCTCCGGCATGGCGGCGGCGACGGCTGTGTTCCAGGCGCTCGATCCCGGCGACCATGTGGTCGTTCCCGACGTGATGTACTGGGCCTTCCGCAACTGGGTGCATGGTCCGGCGACCCGCTGGGGCCTGCGGGTGGAAGGGGTCGACACCAGCAACACCGACGCGGTCCGGGCCGCGCTCCGCCCCGGCCAGACGCGGCTGGTCTGGCTGGAGACGCCGGCCAACCCGCTGTGGACCGTCACCGACATTGCCGCGGTGGCGGAACTCGCGCATGACGCCGGGGCCTGGCTCGCCGTGGACAGCACGGTGGCGACGCCGGTGCTGACCCGTCCGCTGGAGCTGGGCGCCGACATCGTCATGCATTCGGCGACCAAATACCTGAACGGCCATTCGGACGTCGTCGCCGGCACCCTGACCGCCGCCCGCAAGGACGAGTTCTGGGGCCGCATCAAGGCGGTGCAGACCCAGCAGGGCGGCATTCTCGGCAGCTTCGAGGCCTGGCTTCTCCAGCGCGGCCTGCGCACCCTGTTCGCCCGCGTCCGCTGGCAATGCGCCGCCGCCATGACCCTGGCGGAGCGTCTGTCCGCCCACCCGCAGGTGTCGGAGGTGCTCTATCCCGGCCTGCCAGGCTTCCGCGGCCACGGCATCGCCTCCCGCCAGATGACCGGCGGCTTCGGCGGCATGCTGTCGATCCGGGTGAAGGGCGGCACCCAGGCCGCCATCGACACCGCGGCCCATGTCGGCGTCTGGCGCCGCGCCACGTCGCTGGGCGGGGTGGAAAGCCTGATCGAACACCGCGCCAGCATCGAAGGCCCGACCTCCCCGGTTCCCGGCGACCTGCTGCGCCTGTCGGTCGGCCTTGAGTCGCCCGACGACCTGTTCGAGGACCTGGGCCAGGCGCTCAATCGGGCACTCCGCCAGGGGTGAGGAACGGCCGCCGTTCCCTCCCCACCGGGTAATATCGACGCAGCCATCGGCCGCAGCCGCTTTTCCGAGTATCCCCAACGCGGATAGGGCTTGACAGTGAGAATGATTCGCGACGTTATTCGCTGAGAATCAGTCGCACTTTCCGTCATTTCAGACCACCGACGTTCGAGGAGACCTCCATGTCGAAGCGCGCTGCCGGCCTTGCCGCCGTAGCCGTCGTTGCCCTGATGCCGTTCGCCGCCCAGGCGGCGGCACCGGCCTACAAGGACGTGGCGAAGAACTACGCCGACATCGCCCATGCCGCCTACGAGGACGCCACCAACAGCGCCAAGGCGCTGAAGAAGGCGGTGGATGCCCTGGTCGCCAACCCGACGGAGGAGACCCTGGTGAAGGCGCGCGAGGCCTGGAAGGCCGCCCGCGTCCCCTACATGCAGACGGAAGCCTTCCGCTTCGGCAACCCGATCGTCGACGAATGGGAAGGCAAGGTGAATGCCTGGCCGCTGGACGAGGGCCTGATCGACTATGTCGACGACGGCTATGCCGGCGGCGAGAGCAACCCCTACGCCAAGGCCAATGTCATCGCCAACGCGAAGATCACGGCCGGCGGCAAGACGATCAACGCGGCGAAGATCAACAAGGGCCTGCTGAGCGAAAAGCTGCACGAAGCAGGGAAGGTCGAGGCGAACGTCGCCACCGGCTATCACGCCGTCGAATTCCTGCTGTGGGGTCAGGATCTGAACGGCACCGGCCCGGGTGCGGGCGCACGCAAGGCGACCGACTACGCCAAGGGCAAGGACTGCACCAACGGCCATTGCGACCGCCGCGCCCAGTATCTGGCCGTCGCCACCCAGATGCTGGTCGACGACCTCGCCGAGATGACCGCCGACTGGGCGCCGAAGGGCAAGGCCCGCGCCTCCATCGCCAAGGCTCCGGAAGGCGAGGGCATCGCCCGCATGCTGACCGGCCTGGGTTCGCTGAGCTACGGCGAACTGGCGGGCGAGCGCATGAAGCTCGGCCTGATGCTGCACGACCCGGAGGAGGAGCATGACTGCTTCTCCGACAACACCCACAACTCGCACTATTACGACGAAGTCGGCATGGTGAACGTCTACAACGGCAGCTACAAGCGCATCGACGGCAAGACCGTGTCTGGCGCCTCGCTGTCGCAGTTGGTCGCCGCCAAGTCCGCCGACGCCGACGCCGCGGTGAAGACCGCCATGGCCGAGACCATGAAGGCGATGCAGGCGATCAAGGACACCGCCGACAGCGGCAAGATGGCCTACGACCAGATGATCGCCGCCGACAACGAGGACGGCAACAAGCTGGTGGCCTCCGCCGTCGACCGTCTTGTCGACCAGAAGAAGGCGCTGGAAGGCGCCGTCAGCACCCTGGGCGTCTCCATCAGCGTCCAGGGTTCCGACAGCCTCGACGATCCGTCGAAGGTCGGCAAGTAAGCCTGCATCCGGCTCCGGTCCCGCGCCTCATCCGCGCATGACCGTTCCCCCACCTTCCCTTCCGGACCGATCCGGCGCGGAAGGGGCGGGGCCGGAGCCGGTCTTTTCCTGCCTGTCGTTTCCGGACCGCCGTCATGCCGCACCGCCTCGCCGCCGCCCTGTCCCGCCGTGCCCTACTGCGCGCCGGGGGCGCCGCCGTCGCGGCGGCCGCGCTGGGCGGAACGGGAGCCACCGCGCCGGCTGCCGGCGCCCTGAAGCCCGGCCTGACCGGGCCGGCGCCGATCACCGCCGCCGGCGATCTGGTCGAGGTCGAGCTGGTCGCGAAGCAGCGCCTTCAGCGCATTCTGCCGGAGCCCGCCAAACCATCGCCGCTGATCACCTACGCCGACCGCTTTCCCGGTCCGATCATCCGCATGCGCAAGGGCCAGCGGCTGCGCGCCACGCTCGTCAACGAACTGGACGAGCACAGCTCGATCCATTGGCATGGCATCCGCCTGCCGAACCTTGAAGACGGCGTGCCCTACCTGACCCAGCCGCCGACCAGACCCGGCGAGCGCCACGTCTATGAATTCACCCCGCCCGACGCCGGGTCCTTCTTCTTCCATCCCCACTGCAACACGGTGAAGCTGCTGGGCCGCGGCCTTGCCGGCGTGCTGATCGTGGAGGAGCCGGACGCACCGAAGGTCGACGCCGACATCGTCTGTCTGGTCAAGGACTGGCAGCTGGACAGGACCGGCAGCTTCGGCACCTTCATCACCGACCGCGGCGCCGCGCGCGCGGGCACCTTCGGCAGCGTGTCGACCGTCAACGGCGCCATCGATCCGGTGATCGAGGTTCCCGCCAACGGCGACATCCGCGCCCGGCTCTACAACATCGACAGCACCCGCGTGGTCGATCTGCGGGTGGAGGGGGCGGAGGCCTGGATCATCGCGGTGGACGGCAATCCGCTGCCGCCCCGCCCGCTCGACGGCTGGCCGATGGGACCGGCGATGCGCATCGACGTGCTGTTCCGCGCTCCCGCCAAGGCCGGCCAGACCCTGCGGCTGACCAACGTCTATTCGGCCGAGCCCCGGCCGCTCGCCACTTTCCGCGCCGTCGGTCCTGCGCTGCCCAACAAGCGCTTCAAGCCGCGCGCCCTGCCCGCCTCTGCCATTCCCGAACCGGACCTGAAGGACGCGCCGGTCATCCCGATGGCCTTCTCCGCCACCGCGGTTGCGCAGAGCTTCGACCCGGCGATCCTGCCCGGCCTGCCCTATGCCGACTCGCTCTGCCTGTCGGAGAAGACCTTCTGGGCGATCAACCAGCAAAGCTGGCCGGAGGGCGGACACGAGCATCTGCCCCCGCCGCTGGTCACGCTGGAGAAGGGCCGGAGCTACATCTTCGAACTGGCCAACCTGACGCCGCACCTGCACCCGATCCACATCCACGGCTATACCTTCAAGGTGCTGTCGTCCGACGGCCGCGAGGTGGTGCCCCACCATGCCGACACCGTCCTGCTGGAACCGAAGGAACGCCTGCGCGTCGCCATCAAGGCCGACAATCCCGGCGACTGGATGTTCCACTGCCACATCATCGAACACCAGGACACCGGCATGATGGGATACATCCGCGTTGTTTGAGCATCCAATCATCCGCCCGAAATCCCCTCTCCCCCCCGGGGAGAGGGTCAGGGTGAGGGGGCAGCGTGGGCGTCAGCCCGCGCCAGGGGATTGCCAAGGGGCAGAATGCCCCTTGGCGGCGCGCGATGGCGCGCCGGCCCCCTCACCCTTCCCACGCCTGCAGCGCGGGTCCCCCCCCTCTCCCCGGGGGGGCGAGGGTATGTCGCTCCGCGTCGCAGTTGCTGCCGCCCTTCTCCTTTTCCTCGCCCCCACCGCGCAGGCCGCCGACAGCCTCGACAACCGCATCGGCGAGGCCCTGTTCCGCCGCATGTGGGTGGCGGCGCCCACCGCGACCCAGGCGGCGGACGGTCTCGGTCCGCTCTACAACGCGCGGTCCTGCGCCACCTGCCATCCGCGCGGCGGCGGCGGCCGTCCGCCCGACCCGGCGGTGGAGGGGGACCAGGGCGTCGGCTATGCGATCAAGCTGAACGACGACCCGGTCTATGGCCGGCAGATCCAGGCGAACGCCATCCTCGGACAGGTGATCGAAGGACGCCCCCGCGTCACCTACCGGGAGGAGGTGGTGCGCTTCCCCGACGGCGGGGTCGTCCGGCTGCGCCACCCCACGCCGGTCGTCGAGGATCTGGGCTATGGCCCCCTGGCCGAAGCGACGGTGATGTCCGCCCGCGTGCCTCCGCGCGTCCATGGCATGGGCCTGCTGGACCGCATTCCGGCCGAGGCGATCGAGGCGGAGGCGGTAAGGCAGGCGGCGTCCGGTGGACCCGTGGCCGGACGAGTGAACCATGTGACGGTGGACGGCAGGCGTCAGGTCGGCCGTTTCGGCTGGAAGGCGATGCACCCCACGCTCGACCACCAGGATGCGGAAGCCTTCAGCCTCGACATCGGCATGTCGACCCCGGCCTTTCCTGAACCCTGGGCCGACTGCACCCCGGCGCAGACCGCCTGCCGCAACGCCCCCCACGGCGACTCCAAGCAGTTCGAGGGTCTGGAGATCCCCAGCACGGTGATCGGCCTGATCGACGGCTATCTGCGCGACCTGCCGCCCGACGGAAGCCTGGAGGCGTCGAAGGACAAGGCCGGCACCAAGCTGTTCGCCGACACCGGCTGCGCTGCCTGCCACCGCCCGTCCTGGCGCACGGTGGCGGATCCGGTGCACCCTGCTTTGTCCGACCGCGACATCTTCCCGCACAGCGACATGCTGCTGCATGACCTCGGTCCCGCACTGGGCGACGCATTGCCGATGGGCGAGGCGCGCGGAAGCGACTGGCGCACCACGCCGCTGTGGGGGCTGAACCGGCTCGCGGCCAAGGACGGCCAGCTTTCGCTGCTGCATGACGGGCGCGCGCGCAGCGTGACCGAAGCCATCCTGTGGCATGGCGGCGAGGCGGAGGGAGCGAAGGACCGCTTCATGTCCCTGCCTGCGGCGGAGCGGAAACGGCTGGTGCGCTACGTGCTGGGTTTGTAAAGGATGGGCGGGGTTTCGATCCGCGTAACCGGCAGAAGGGATTTGATCGTATGCGACGCCGCATAGTGCTTGGGCTGATGTCCGCCGCCGCCGTGGCGGCACTGTTGCCCCGGACCCCGGCCTTCGCCGCCCGCCAGTCGGACAAGGACAGCGCCTTCCTGGCCGGCATGGTCCGCACCCATGCCGTTCCCCGCTTCGACGCGCTGGTGACCGCAGCCACCGCCTATGCCGACACGCTCGACCGCTTCGCCGCCGGCCCCAGCGCCGCCGGCCTTGCGGAGGCGCGGACGGCCCACACCCGGGTCACCGATGCCTGGGCCGGCGTGCAGCATCTGCGGCCGGGTCCGCTGACCGTAAACCTGCGGGCCGACCGCCTGTCCTTCTGGCCGGAACGGGCGGGCGTGGTCCAGCGCCAGATCGGCCAGATCCTGCGCGACCAGGACCCGAAGCTGCTGCAGCCAGGGGCGCTGGCCCGCCAGAGCGCGGCCGTGCAGGGCCTGACCGTGCTGGAACGGCTGCTGTTCGACGAGAACGTCACGGTGGAGAGCTTCGCCGGCAGCGACGCCAAGCGCTTCCGCGGGCTGCTCGCCGCCGCCGCCGCCCGCAACGTCGTCGCCATCGCGACCGATGCGCGCGACGGCTGGAAGGAGCTGGAGGCGCCGCTTGCCGCCGGCCAGGCGACCGTGCTCGGCCCCACCGCGTCGGAGGCCGTGAACACGCTGTACGCCTCCGCCATCACCGCCATGCAGGTCATCATCGACCAGAAGCTGATGGCCCCGCTCGGCACCGGCATCGAGGATGCCAAGCCGACGGTCGTCGAGGCTTTGCGCAGCGGCCGGGCGCTGCGCAACATCGCGCTGAACCTGGAGGGGCTGCGCGCCCTGCTGATGGGCGAGAATGGCGGTCCCGGCTTCGTTTCGCTGCTGCCGCCGGGCGAGGACGGGGCGACCGCCAAGCAGGCGATCGACGAGAGTTTCGCTGCTGCCATCGGCGCGGTGGAGGCGGTGCCCGGTCCGCTGAACAAGGCGGTGACCGACCCCGCCGCCCGCAAGAAGGCCGACGGCGCTCTGCGCCTGATCAAGGCGGCGCGGGTGGAGATGCTGGGCACGCTCGCCCCGCTGCTGGACATCACGCTGGGCTTCAACGAACTGGACGGGGACTGAGGCATGGCCGGAATGGGCGCGATGGACCGCCGGAACATCCTCGGCCTGCTCGCCGCTCCGGCATTGGGTGGGCGCCTGCTGGGCGGCGGGCTGCTGGCCATGCTGACCGGCAAGGCCCATGCCGCCGGCAACGGCGCGATCTATCTCAACGCCTATGCCACCGCTGGGGCGGAGCCGAGCTACGGCGTCGCGGCGCTGAATCTCGCCGGCAAGGTGCTGTTCACCACCCCCACCCCCGGCCGCGCCCATGGCATCGTGCCGCGTCCGGGGATGGCCGAGGCGGTGGTCTTCGCCCGCCGGCCCGGCCGCTGGTTCCAGACCCTGTCGCTGACCGATGGCGCCGCCGGTCCGGTGGTGCGGGCGCCGGACGACCGCCGCTTCACCGGCCATGGCAACTATTCCGCCGACGGCCGCACCCTCTATGTCGCCGAGGACGACGTCCCGCGGGAAGAAGGGGCGATCGGTGTCTATGACGCCACCGACGGCTATCGCCGCATCGGCGTCCTCCCGACCCATGGGCTGGGGCCGCACGAGCTGATGCTGATGCGGGACGGGACAACGCTGGCGGTCGCCAACGGCGGCGTCATCACCCATCCCGACACCGGCCGGGCCAAGCTGAACCTCGACAGCATGGATGCGTCGCTGACCTATGTGGAGGCGGCGACCGGCAAGCTGCTCGACAAGGTTCGCCTGCCGGAGGAGCACGGCAACCTCGGCATCCGCCACATCGCCTTGCTGGACGATGGCGGCATCGCTTTCGGCACCCAGGACGAGCGGCCCATCGGCATGCTGCAGCCATTGACCGGCGCCCACCGTCCGGGCAGCGGGGCCGTCCGCCTGTTCGACACGCCGGTGGACGTGTTGTCACGCATGCAGGGTTATATCGGCAGCGTCGCGTCGGACGGACGGACCGTCGCCGCCAGTTCGCCGCCGGGCGGGGTCATCGGGCTGTGGGACGCCGCGACGGGCGCTTGGCTCGGCTCGACCGCGCTGGCCGACGGCTGCGGGCTGGCGCCGAACGGAGAGGGATATCTGGCGACCAGCGGGCTGGGCGTGATCGAGCCGGTGTCCGTCAGTGCAACGGCAGGGCCGGAGCGCCGGGCGCCGGAGTTCCGGTGGGACAACCACCTGACGCGGCGGGTGGGGTGAGGTGAGGCGTCAAAGGAGGCGGCGTTCTGCCCCCTCCCCGACCCTCCCCCGCTTCGCGGGAGAGGGAGTTAAGTGCAAGGGCGGCGGAGTTCCCTCTCCCGCCAAAGGCGGGGGAGGGTTAGGGAGGGGGCAGCCGCACCCCACCCAATCAGCCACCTACCCCGCCAGCGCCGCCGCGTGATGGCGCAGATGATCCTCGATGAACGTGCTGATGAAGAAATAGCTGTGGTCGTAGCCCGGCTGCATGCGCAACGTCACGGGATGCCCCGCCGCTTCCGCCGCGGCGACCAGCGCCTGCGGCTTCAACTGCGCCTCCAGGAAGCCGTCACGGTCGCCCTGGTCGATCAGGATCGGCAGCCGCTCCGTCGCCTTGCCGATCAGCGCGCAGGCGTCCCACTCCAGCCAGCGGTCCCGGTCCGGCCCCAGATAGCGGCCGAACGCCTTCTCGCCCCAGGGCACCGCCGCCGGGTTGACGATGGGAGCGAAGGCCGAAACCGCCTTGTAGACGCCGGGATGCTTGAGCGCACAGACCAGCGCGCCGTGCCCGCCCATCGAATGGCCGGCGATGGAGCGGCGGTCGGTGACCGGGAAGTTCTCCTCGATCAGCGCCGGCAGTTCCCGCGTCACATAATCGTGCATGCGGTAATGCCCCGCCCACGGCTCCTCCGTCGCATCGACGTAGAAGCCGGCGCCGAGGCCGAAATCCCAGCCGCCGTCGGGATCGCCCGGCACCCCGTCGCCGCGCGGGCTGGTGTCGGGAGCGACGATGGCAAGGCCGAGTTCGGCCGCGACGCGGAAGGCGCCGGCCTTCTGGGTGAAGTTCTCGTCGTTGCAGGTCAGGCCGGACAGCCAATAGAAGACCGGCACCTTGGCGCCGTCCTCCACCTGCGGCGGCAGGAAGATGGCGAAGGTCATGTCGCAATCCACCGCCGCGGACTGGTGCCGCACCCGCTTCAGCCGACCGCCGAACACGCGGGTTTCCGACAGGGTGGTGAGGGGGTCGGTCATGGAACTGCCTTTTTGTAAGTCGCTGCCCTGATCGCTCCCCTCCCCTGGAGTGGGGGAAGGGAACGCAGTCATCTCGCCGGCCGTCGCCTCACTGGTTGTAGAGGATGACCGAGCGGATGCTCTTGCCCTCATGCATCAGGTCGAAGGCGTGGTTGATGTCCTCCAGGCCCATGGTGTGGGTGATGAAGGTGTCCAGCTCGAACTCGCCGCGCAGGTAGCGCTCCACATAGTCCGGCAGTTCCGACCGGCCCTTGACGCCGCCGAAGGCCGACCCGCGCCAGACGCGGCCGGTGACCAGCTGGAACGGACGGGTGGAGATCTCCTCCCCGGCGCCGGCGACGCCGATGATCACCGACTCGCCCCAGCCCTTGTGGCAGCATTCCAGGGCGGCGCGCATGATCTTCACGTTGCCGATGCACTCGAAGCTGTAATCGACGCCGCCGTCGGTCATCTCCACCAGCACTTCCTGGATCGGGCGGTCGTAGTCCATCGGGTTGACGACGTCGGTGGCGCCCAGCTGCTTGGCGATCTCGAACTTCGACGGGTTGATGTCGACGCCGATGATGCGGCTGGCCTTCGCCATGGTGGCGCCGATGATGGCCGACAGGCCGATGCCGCCCAGGCCGAAGATGGCGACGGTCGAGCCCGGCTCCACCTTCGCCGTGTTCATCACCGCGCCCATGCCGGTGGTGACGCCGCAGCCCAGCAGGCAGACCTTCTCAAGCGGCGCCGCCTTGTTGATCTTGGCGAGCGCGATCTCCGGCAGCACCGTGTATTCGGAGAAGGTCGAGGTGCCCATGTAGTGGGCGATTTCCTTGCCCTTCAGGGAGAATCGGCTGGTGCCGTCCGGCATCAGGCCCTTGCCCTGGGTGGCGCGGATCGCCTGGCACAGGTTGGTCTTGCCGGACAGGCAGAATTTGCACTTGCCGCATTCCGGCGTGTAGAGCGGGATCACATGGTCGCCGACCGCGACGGAGGTGACGCCGGGGCCGACCTCCACCACCACGCCGCCGCCCTCATGGCCGAGGATGCAGGGGAAGACGCCTTCCGAATCCTTGCCGGACAGGGTGTAGGCGTCGGTGTGGCAGACGCCGGTGGCGACGATGCGGACCATCACCTCGCCGGCCTTGGGTGCCGCGACCTCGACCTCCTCGATCTCCAGCGGACGGTTGGCTTCCCAGGCGACGGCGGCGCGCGACAGGACCATGTGGCTTTCCTTCCCGAATACGGATTGGCCAATGCGGATTGGCATTTGATTACCGCAGTGTAGACCGCGAGCGGTCATTGCCAGAACGGCGATTTTGGGAATAGATTTTTGCCATATGGGGATAATGGCCGGGCGTCCCTGGGAGAAAGCCCTGGGAGAAAGATCATGAGCGGCTGGGACGGCATCGACGAATTCGTGGCGGTGGCCGAAACCGGCAGCTTTTCCCGTGCGGCGGAGCGGCTGCGCGTCTCCTCCTCCCACGTCAGCCGCAGCGTGGCGCGGTTGGAGGACCGGCTGCAGGCCCGCCTGTTCTACCGCACCACCCGCAAGGTCAGCCTGACGGAGAGCGGCCACACTTTCCTCGCCCGCTGCCGACGGCTCGCCGAACAGCGAGACGAGGCCTTCCTGGCGGTGGGTGCGCTCCAGGGCGGCAGAGACGCCGAGGTGAAGGGGATGCTGCGCATGACCTGCTCCACCGCCTATGGCGAGCAGTTCGTCATGCCGCTGATCAACGACCTGATGGAGCGGCACCCGCAGCTCAGCATCGAGGTGGAGTTGACCAACCGGCAGCTCGATCTGGTGCAGGAAGGCTACGATCTGGCGATCCGCCTCGGCCGCCTCAGCGAATCGAGCATGGTGGCGACCCGCATCGCCCCCCGCGTCATGCATCTGTGCGCCGCACCGGACTATCTGGACCGCCACGGCATCCCCGAAAGCTTGGCGAGCCTCGGCACCCACCAATGCCTGATCGGCACGTCAGATCATTGGCTGTTCGACGACAATGGGCAGGACTGGCTCTTCCGTCCGCGTGGCCGCTGGCGCTGCAACAGCGGCTTCTCCGTTCTGGATGCCGCGCTGCGCGGATTCGGACTGTGTCAGCTGCCGGATTACTACGTACGCGAGCCGGTGGCGGACGGGCGGCTGGTTTCCCTGCTGGACCGCCACCGGCCGCCGAACACCGCTGTGTGGGCGGTCTATCCACAGAAGCGCCATGTGCCGCCCAAGGTGCATGCGGCGATCCGGCATCTGAAGGAAGGGCTGGCGCGGCGGGCGGAATATCGTTGAGGGCGATTTGCCACAATGCAAATGCGAATGACTTGCATTATCATTTGAAACGCCCTACCCTCCGCCTGTTCCCCAAAGCGGAGTTCGCCATGTCCACCATGTCGTCCCATCGCCACGCCATGCCGGCCCGCGAGCGTTTCCAGGATCTGCACGCTGCGGAGGCGCTGGTCGTGTCCGTTCTGCGCCTGTGGGCCGAACCGCTGCGCGAGCCGGAACGCCAGCATCCGCACTGGCAGGACGGCATGACCGCGGCGGGCTTGTCCAACGACGCCGCGGTGGCCTTCGACACGCTGATGCGCATCGTGCTGGCGGCGACCACCCGTCCGCTGGACCTGCACCGGCCGCCCTGCCCGTCGCTTGGCGTCGACGAGGCGCTGCTGCTCGACATGCTGCGGCTGGCCCAGCAGGGGCAGCATGGCGAGGCCGGACTGCTGATGAACGACTGGCTGCCGCTGCCGGGCGTGCGGATGGCGATGGCGCCGCTCTGCGTCCTGGCCTCCGCACTGTCCCGCGCCGGACTGCAGATGCCCGACCCGGCGGCGGAAGACGCGTGGCCCCATCGGACGGTGGCCGAGCGCATGGAGCGTCCCCGCCCGACCGCCGACCGCGGCGCCACCCTGCTTCACTGAAGTCACGCCGCTCCAGGAGAGCGCGCCCTCCTCAGCGGCGCACCCCGGCGGCGATGCGGTCGGCGAAGGTGGCGACCGCCTGGCTCATCGCCCGCACCAGGGCATCCGGCTCGGCGCTGGCGGCGGGAATTTCCACCGTCTCGCGCGACGGGCCGCTCTTCCGGGCGCCGCCGGCCTGCGACAGGCTCCATTGCGCGTCGAGTACCACCCGGCCGCTGACATCGGCATCGAATCGCAGAACGGTGACGGCAAGCACCGCCGTGCCCTCCCCCACCGCGCTGCCGGCCACCGGCAGGACGGTCACGCCCGGCAGGCGCGCCGCCAGATCACCGGCCAGTGTGGAGCGCAGCCCATCGGCCAGCGGTTCGGCCCAGCGGTCGAACTCCAGCGCCTCCACCCGGTTGCCGTCGATGCGGCGGACGATCTGCGGCCGGTCGACCAGCATCGGCAGGTCCAGCGATCCCAATGCCAAAGTCTGGGGTGCGGTGCGGACAGGCTGCGCCGTTGCCGCCGGCGGCACCACCGCCAGCGTGTAGAGCCGGCTTTCCGGCGTCGACTGGCAGGCCGCCAGCACCAGCACGGGTAGCGCCATCGCCGCCGCCCGCCATCCGCGCACCCGTCCCATCGCCATCCCTTCCCCCATCCCTTACGGTCTCTTGCCCCGGAGCAGTGCCTCCGGGTGACGTTCCAGATAATCGGCCAGCACACGGAAGGACCTCGCGGCGTCGTTCAACTGCCGCATCACCCCCGCCAGATCGGCCTGCCCGCCGCCACCGCCCAGAAGGCCGTTGGCGCTGTTCAGCGTTCCCTGCGCCGCCGTCGCCACCCCGCGCAGGCTCTTCACCAAGTCCGGCAGTTGGCGGTCGGCATCGCGCATCAGCGCGTCGGCGCTGCCCAACGCCTTGGCGAGCGCCGCCAGGGAGCGCGCGAGATCCGGCGAACCGGCGAGGCCGCTGACCGACTGCAGGGTGCCGCGCAGGTCGGCGATCAGCGCGTCCAGCGGCAGCGCGGAGACTTTCTCCATCACCACGCCTGCCGACGCCATGATCGAATCGAGATCGCTGGACGCCACCGTCGGCAGTTCCGACCGTTCCGACCCCGGCGAAGGCGGCACGCCCGGTGCGTAGTCGAAGGACACCAGCTTCTGCCCGGTTAGCAGGTTTCCGGACGCCAGACGGGCGCGCAGCCCCTTTTCCACCTGGGTGGCGATCAGCTTGCGGACGGCCGCCTCGTCCATCGGCTTGCCGTCGACGACGGAATAGGTCCGGGCGACGAGATCCGGTTCGAAATCGATGTCGACGGGAATGCGCAGTTCCTGCGTCGCCTCGTCATACTCCAGCCGCACGGCGGCCACATGACCGACCGTCAGGCCGCGCAACAGCACCGGCGCACCGGCTTGCAATCCCTGGATCGAGCCGGGGAACTCCAGCCGATAGCGCACGCGCAGCCGGTCGCGCGCCGAGGCAGCGGATGTCTGGTCCTCGTAGAGGGTGAAGGTCGTCCAGTCCATCGCCTGCCCCCCGGCCTCCGGATCGGGCGGGGTTTCCAGCACCACGCCGCCCAGCGCCAGAGTCTTCAGCGATTCAGTCTGGAACTTCAGGCCCTCGGCCCCGGCGGTGAACTGGACGCCCGACGACCGCCAGAAGCGGCTCCCCTCCCGCACCAGCCCTTCGTAGGGTGCGCGGACGAAGATGGAGACCGACACCGTGCGGTCCTGGGGCGACAGGTTGTAGCCCATCACCTCGCCCACCTGGACGCCGCGGAAATAGACAGGGGAGCCCTGCGCCAGCGATCCCAGCTGTTCCGCCTTCAGGGAGAAGCTGCGGCCCGGCACGTCGGCGCGGATCACCGGCGGTTCGTCCAGCGCGTCGAACTCGCGCCGATCCTCGCCGCCGCCGGGCTCCATCTCCACATAGGTGCCGGACACCACCGTGCTCAGCCCCGACACCCCGCCCAGGCTGAGGCGCGGCGCCACCACCCAGAAGCGGGTCCCCTCCTTCAGGTGGCGGCCGGCGGTGCGGTCCATGCGGGCGGTGGCGATCACCTGGGACAGGTCGTCGGACAGGCGGACCGTCTCGATCACGCCGAGATCGACGTTCTTGTGCTTGATGCGGGTCCGCCCGGCCTCCAGCCCGTCGCCGGACTGGAAGGTGATGACGATCTGCGGGCCTCGGTCCTCCAGCCAGCGCCAGCCGAGCCAGCCGGCGATCAGCGCCGCCACCAGCGGCAGCAGCCACAGGAAGGACAGCCTGCGGCGCGTCGACACCTCGACCTCCGGCGGGTGCGAGGGCGGGGACGGCGGAGCGGCGGAAGAGGCGGAAGACGGGGGCGGGCCGGCGTCAGTCATGCCGCACCCCATCCGCCCGGTCCCACATCACGCGCGGGTCGAAGACGTGGCTTGCCAGCATGGTCAGGATGACCACGGCGGCGAAGGCGATCGCGCCGGAATCGGCGCGGACGGAGGCGACGGCGCCGAACTGCACCAGTGCCGTGAGGATGGCGATCATGAATACGTCCACATTGGACCAGCGCCCGATAGCGTCGATGAAGCGGTAGAGCCGGGTCCGTCCCTGCAGCCGAGCGGCCGATCCGCGCCAAGCGGCAACGACGAACCACGCCAACCCGCCCAGCTTCAGCAGCGGCACGGCGATGCTGGCGACGAAGACCAGCAGGGCCAGCGGCCACATGCCGGACCCCGCCAATTCCCCCACCCCGCCCAGGATCGTGCTGGGGTCGCCCTGGCCGAAATTGACGACGGTCATCACCGGCAGCAGGTTGGCCGGGACATAGAGGATTGCGCTGGTCGCCACCAGCGCCGTGGTGCGCCCCAGGCTGTCGGGTTCCCGCTCATGCATGCGGCTGCCGCAGCGGGTGCAGCGGTGCGGCGCGGGCGCGTGGTCATGGCCGTGGATGCGCTGGCAGACCGGGCAGGCGACCCAGCGCTGCGGGGACGGTGAAGGATCTGCAGGCACATGGTCGATGGCCGACCACAGCGCCCGGCGGTCGAGCCCCTGGTCCATCGCGGTGATCGCCAGTACATAGCCGCCGAGCGCCAGTCCGCCGGTCAGCAGTTCCGCATTGGCGAATCCGTACAGCTTGGAATAGCCGACCAGCAGGCCAAGCAGGAAGACGTCCAGCATCGCCCAGGGGCGCAGGGACTCGGTCAAGGCGAACAGCCGGGCGGTCGAACGCGGCGACTCCGGCGGACGTCCCCCGTGCAGGCGAAGCAGCACGGCGATCACCCCCACCACGCGGACCACCGGCGCGCCCAGCACCAGCAGCCCGACCAGCAGCGACAGCGGCCACATCCCCTGGTCGGCCAGCGCCTCCAACCCGGTGGTGACCAGACCGGCGCGGTCGTTGCCCTGGATATGCACCGCCATCAGCGGATTGACGGCGATCAGTCCCAGCAGCAGCAGCGCGGTCAACGCCATCGGCAGGGCATGATGCACCCCGCCCGCCACATGCCGGTACAGCAGCGCGCTGCACCGGGTGCAGACGGCTCGACCGCCGCGAGGCAGTTCTCGGACACGGTGAAGCCGCCCGCAATCCGGACAGCCGACCAGATCGTCCCGCACGGTTGCCGGATTCCCGATCAACCCGACCTTGCCCTGCCATCCCCACATGCACGCGCCCAAACCGATTTTAATGCAAATCCCACACTCCAATTGGCTTTTTCAGGCAGTTGCGCAAGCCCCGGCGAACGGGGTAGGCGGTTTTCCGCCGCATTGCAGCAATACCGGCCGCCGGACCGGGAATTGGCGATTGACCGTAAGATTATGTACATACATTATCGCCGAAACGTCACATCGCGGCGCGGAGAGCGGGGTGCAGGGGGTGGCACGACAAGGCCTGACCGGACAGGACCGCGTTGGCGGATCGGCACCCACGCCGGCCGGCGCCCCGCGGGATGACCTTTCCCCCAACGGCCTCTCACTCGACGGCCTCACCCTCGACGGCCGCGGCGCGCTGTTCGACCAGATCAAGCGCGCCGTTGCCGGCCAGATCCTGCGGGGCCGCTGGCAGGCCGGCCAACGCCTGCCCAACGAGGCGGAGTTGTCGAGCCTCTACGGCGTCTCCCGCCAGACCGTGCACAAGGCCATCGCATTGCTGGCGCGGGAGGGTTTCCTCGTCCGCCGCCGCCGTGCCGGGACCTTCGTCGCCACCGGCCGCCGCGATCGCTTCGCCCTGCCCATCGAGGACATCGGCGACGTCGTCGCGCGGGAGGGCCGTGTTTACGAGTTCCGCATCCGCGAACGCAAGAGCCTTCGTAACGGACAGGGCATCCGCTGGCCCGACCTGCCCGACGGTGCGCCGATCCTGGCGTTGGAGTGCCTGCATTTCAGCGACGGAACGCCGATCCAGCATGAGCGACGTCTCGTCAATCTCGACGCCGTTCCGGAAGTGGCGGAGGAACCGTTCGACAGCGTGGCGCCCAGCCGCTGGCTGGTCGACCGGGTTCCCTGGTCGTCGGCCGACCACACGGTGCGCGCGGTCAACGCCACGGCGGAGATGGCGGCGTTGCTGGGGGTGGAGGCCGGAGCGGCCTGCCTGTCGATCCGGCGGCAGACCATGCATCTCAGCCGGCCGGTGACGCTGGTTCATTTCCTCTCGGTCGGCGACCGGTTCAGCCTCAGCGGATCGTCGATCACCGACAGCGCGACCGAGTTGAATTTGTAAACACAAAAGGACCGGCTACAGTCGGCCGGCCACGACAGGGGACCACTCACGATGGAGAGCAAGGGTATGGTTCGGACGATGTTCAAGGCGGCGCTGCTCGGCGCCACTCTGCTGGTGACCGGTGCCGCGGCCGGCTCGGCGATGGCCGACACGCTGGCCGACGTGAAGAAGGCCGGTGTCCTCACCGTCGCCACCGAGATGCAGTTCCCGCCCTTCGACTTCCTGGAGAACAACGAATACAAGGGCGTCGACCGCGACCTGATCGACGAGGTGGCGAAGGAGCTGGGCGTCAAGGCCAAGCACATCGACCTGCCCTGGACCAGCGTCCTGCCCGGCCTGGAAGCCAAGAAGTTCGATCTGGTCATCGCCCCGGTTACGATCACGAAGGAGCGCATGAAGCGCTACGCCTTCACCGTTCCGATCTCCGAGGCGACCGCCGCGATGATGAAGCGCGCCGACGACAAGAGCATCAACAAGCCGGAGGACATCGCCGGCAAGAAGGTCGGCGGCGGCAAGGGCACCTCGCAGCTGGCCCAGGTCAAGGAGTTCGGCCAGACCCTGCCGACCCCGCCGGACGTGCGCGAATATGTCGACAGCAACCAGTCCTACGCCGATCTGGCCGCCGGCCGCATCGATGCCTCGGTCAACTCGCTGCCGAACCTGGCCTTCGCCGCCGCCCAGCGCAAGGAGACCTTCGCCGTCGTGCTGCCGCCCTTCGGCAAGCCCTCCTACTTCTCGTGGGTCGGCCGCCTCAGCGACGACGACAAGAGCCTGATCGAGGCGGTGAACGCCGCCCTCGTCAAGATCCAGAAGGACGGCCGCATGGCGACCATCCAGAAGAAGTGGTTCGGCGTCTCGCAGGAACTGCCGACCACCGTTCCGGAACCGCAGCTGTAAGGGATGCGGATCACTCCCTCTCCCCCCGCTCACGCGCAAACTTTGTTTGCGCGTGAGCGGGGGGAGAGGGGATTAGGTTCCGGTATTCCGCCGACGAAGGCCCATCAATGAAGTTCAGCGTCATCATCGACGCCCTTCCCCATCTGCTGGGGGCGGCCGTCACGACCGTCTGGGTCTCGCTGCTCGGCGTGCTGCTGGGGCAGGTGATCGGCTTGGTCGTCTGCGTGGCGCGGCAGTCCGGCGGTCGGGCGGCGGACATGGCCGGCGGCGTCTATGTCAGCTTCTTCCGCGGCGTGCCGCTGCTGATCCAGCTTCTGCTGATCTACTACATGCTGCCGCTGATCGGCATCGACGTGCCGCCTCTGGTCGCCTCCATCGCCGCGCTCGGCCTCGCATCGGGCGCCTATGTGTCGGAGATCTACCGCGGCGCGCTGAACGCCGTCCCGCACGGACAGTCGGAAGCGGCGCTGGCGCTGGGCTTCCCCGGATCGGCGATCTGGACGCGCATCCTGCTGCCGCAGGCCTTCCGCATCTCGGTGCCGGCCCTGGTCAACGAACTGATCCTGCTGCTGAAGGCGTCCTCGCTGATCTCCGTCGTCGGGGTGGCGGAGCTGACGCGGACCAGCCAGACCATTTCTGCCGCCAACTACCGCCCGCTTGAGATTTATCTCGCGGCCGGGGTCATCTATCTGGCGATCAACGGCGCGCTGGCCCTGTTCGGCACGCTGGTCGAACGCCGCCTGCAACAGGCCTGATCCGATGTTGGACTTCACCCTTCTCGTCCAGTACGGCCCGGCGCTGCTGCGCGGCTTCGGCGTCACCATCCTGTGCTGGGGCGCCGGCTGCCTGATCGGCATGGTACTGGGCTTCGTCCTGATGCTGCTGCGCCAGATCCCGGTGAAGCCGTTGCGCTGGGTCATCCGCGCCTATATCGAGGTGATCCGCGGCACGCCCTTCCTGATCCAGCTGTTCCTGCTTTACAGCGGCGGCCCGTCCATCGGCCTGCGGCTGGAGGCGACGGCGGCCGGCATCCTCGGGCTTGGCATCTATGGCAGCGCCTATTTCGCAGAGATCTTCCGCGCCGGCTATCAGGCGGTGCCGAAGGGGCAGGTGGAGGCCGCGCTCAGCCTCGGCATGTCCTACGGCTCGATCCTGCGCCGGGTGATCGTGCCGGCAATGCTGGTGTCGACCATTCCGGCCATCGTCAACATGATGGCGATCCTGACCAAGGAGACGGTGGTGCTGTCGATCATCACCGTGCCGGAACTGATGTACGAGATGCAGACGATGGCGGCGGAAACCTTCGCCACCTTCGAGACCATCGTCGGCATGGCGCTGTTTTACTGGCTGCTGGTGGAGGTGGTGTCGCGCCTGGGCCGCCGGCTGGAAGCCCGCGTCACCCGTTTCCTGACCCATGCGTCGCCGCAGGGCTCCTCGACCCAGACCGCAACCGCGAGGGCGTGATGACCACCGTTTCCGAAACCGCCTCCTCGCCCCGTTCCGCCACCGCCGGCGACGCCGCGCCGATGGTCACCATCCGCGGCGTCAGCAAGAGCTTCGGCACCAACGAGGTGCTGCGCGACATCGACCTGACCGTCAACAAGTCGGAGGTCGTCTGCCTGATCGGCCCCAGCGGGTCGGGAAAGAGCACGCTGCTGCGCTGCGTCAACTTCCTGGAGGTCTACGACCGCGGCGAGATCCGCATCGAAGGCAAGCTGGTCGGCTACACCGAAGAGACGCCGCGCCGCCGCCTGTCGAACCGCGACCTGCGGGACCTGCGGCGCAACGTCGGCATGGTGTTCCAGCAGTTCAACCTGTGGCCCCACATGACGGCGCTGGAGAATGTGGCCGAAGCCCTGGTGCAGGTCCGCGGCATGGACAAGGCCGCGGCAGCCGCCCATGCCCGCCGGATGCTGGACCGCGTCGGTCTGTCCGCCAAGACCGACAGCTATCCCGCCCGCCTGTCGGGCGGCCAGCAGCAGCGCGTGGCAATCGCCCGCGTCATCGCGATGGAACCCCATCTGATGCTGTTCGACGAGCCGACCTCGGCGCTCGACCCCGAACTGGTGGGCGAGGTGCTGCAGGTTATGCGCGATCTTGCCGCCGACGGCATGACCATGGTGGTGGTGACGCACGAGATGGGCTTCGCCGCCAACGTCGCCGACAAGGTGGCCTTCCTCGACCACGGCCGCATCGCCGCCTTCGGAACCCCGCGCGAGGTCTTCCACGAATCCACGGAACCGCGGGTGCAGCAGTTCCTGCAGACGTATCACGAGCGGAACAGCTTCTAAGTTCTTGCAGTGCACCACCTGGCATTGCCCCCTCCCTTCCCATGCTGACGCATGGGCCCCTCCCCTCCCCCGCTTCGCGGGAGAGGGTGGATTTGCGTTATAGCGGCAGTCCCCTCTCCCGCGGAGCGGGGGAGGGTTAGGGAGGGGGCATAAGTTGCGAATTTGGCAACTTCCCCCCTGGCACGCGCTTCATATACTCGCTAAGAACCTTTCGCATGCGCAACAGAACTGCAACGCGAAAGCTCGTCCCCCGTCGATGATCGAACTCCGGTCAGTCACCCACGCCTATGGCGACCGTCCCGTCCTGCACGACCTGTCGCTGCGGCTGGCGGAGCGGCGCATCGCCATTCTCGGCGGCAATGGGTCGGGGAAGAGCACGCTGGCGCGGCTGCTGAACGGGCTGATCGTACCGACCGCCGGCAGCGTTACCGTCGACGGATTGGACACCCGCACCGAAGGCCGGGCCGTGCGCCAGCGGGTGGGGTTCGTCTTCCAGAATCCCGACACCCAGATCGTCTATCCGACGGTGGAGGAGGACATCGCCTTCGGGCTGAAGGCGCGCAAGCTGCCGAAGGACGAGATCGCCCGCCGCGTTACCGGGGCGCTGGAGCGCTACGGCCTCGACCGCTACCGCCACCAGCCGGCCCACCAGATGAGCGGCGGCGAGAAGCAACTGCTGGCCATCGCCGGGGTGCTGGTTCTGGAACCGGCTTATGTGATCTTCGACGAGCCGACAACCCTGCTCGACCTGCGCAACCGCCGCAAGGTGATCGAACTGCTGCGCGGACTGCCGCAGACGGTGATCGTCGTCACCCACGACCTCGACATGGTGAAGGACTTCGACCGGGCGCTGGTGCTGGAGGATGGCCGCGTCGTGGCGGATGGGCCGCCGGCGGAGACCGTGCCGGCCTACATCGAGCGGCTCGGCTGATGCTGGGTCTCTACCTGCATCGGGAGTCGGCCATCCACCGCCTGCCGGCGGGGGCGAAGCTGGGCGGTCTGCTGCTGGTGACCATCATCGTGCTGGCGCTGCCGGGTGCCTGGGGAGCATTGGCCGCCGGGTTGGCCGGGGCGACGGTGCTGGTCGTGGCGAAGCTGCCCATCGGGCGGGTGCTGATGGAGTTGCGGGCGCCGGTCGCCATGCTGACCCTGCTGTTCGGCTTCCAGTCCCTGCTGGCCGGCGGCGGGTGGGAAGAGACGGCGGTCGCCATCGCCCGTTTCGCCGCCCTGATCCTGCTGGCGACCCTGGTCACGCTGACCACCCGCGTCATGGACATGGTCGACCTGTTCGAGCGGCTGTTCGGCCTGCTGCGCCCGGTTGGGGTCAACCCGGCCAAGATGGCGCTGATGCTGGCACTGACCATCCGCTTCATCCCCCTGCTGGGCGAGCAGGTGCGCGAGGTGCGGATGGCCCAGCGCGCCCGCGGCGTCGAGCGCAACATAGCCGCCCTGTTCGTTCCGCTGCTGGTCAAGATCCTCACCATGGCCGATGATCTGACCGCCGCATTGGAAGCACGCGGCTACGATCCGGCGGACTCCGGATCACAAGCCGCAACAAAAAACAGTACACAACGATAACGTCACCATCCGAAGGAAGCGTCCGCAATGCTGTCCACCCGCGACCTCGTCCTCTGCGCCCTGTTCGCCGCCCTGCTGGGCGGGCTCGGCATGGCGCCGCCGATTCCGCTCGGTTTCCTGCCGGTGCCGGTCACCGCGCAGACGCTGGGCGTCATGCTGGCCGGCACCATCCTGGGCGCCAAGCGCGGCGGCATCGCCGCCCTGCTGTTCGTTCTGCTGGTTGCCGCCGGATTGCCGCTGCTGGCCGGCGGGCGTGGCGGCATCGGCGTGCTGATGGGGCCGACCGGCGGTTTCGTGCTGTCCTGGCCGGTGGCCGCCTTCGTCACCGGCTGGCTGGCGGAACGCTTCGCCACCAACGCCAACCCGATCCGCCTGTTCGCGGTCAGCGTCGTCGGCGGCATCCTTGTCGTCTATGCCGGCGGCATTCCCTGGCTGTGGCTGGTCGCCGGTCTGCCGATCGAGAAGGCCATCTTCGGCTCGCTGGCCTTCGTGCCGGGCGACCTGATCAAGGCCGGCATTGCCGCGGTCGCCGCTTCGGGCGTGCGCCGTGCGGGCATCCTGCCGATCCATGCCTGAGAGGATGGCGCCTGAGAGAATGGCGCCTGACCGACCGTCATCGAGCGGCGGCATCACCGGGGCGGACAACCTCGCACGCCCATTCGCGCTCGCGGCCGGGCGCACGCCCGGCCATCCCGCCCTGGTGTTCGATGGCGTGGCGGTGTCCTACGCCGCCCTGCTGGAGCAGGTACGGCGGGCAGGCTCCGGGGTAGCGGCCCTGCGGACGGACGGTGCATCGCCGCGCGTGGCGCTCAGCCTCGGCAACCGTGCGGAGCTTCCGGCCCTGTTCTTCGGCATCGTCGCGGCCGGTGGCATCGTCGGGCTGCTCGATCCGAAATGGAGCGCGGCGCAGACCGCCGCCGCACTCGATACCTTCCAGCCGGACCTGCACCTGACGACGGAGACCGCGGCCGCCTGGATCGCCGCACAGCCGGCGGGCTGGAGCATTCCGGCAGTCGACCCGAGGACGCCTTTTCTGGTCGGCTTCACCTCCGGCACCACCGGGCGACCGAAGGCTTTCATCCGCAACCAGCGGTCATGGCTGGCGACGCTGGAGGCGAGCCGGGTGGAGTTCGGCATCGGTCCCGACGATGTCGTGCTGGTGCCGGGGCCGCTTGTCCATGGCCTCGGCCTCTACGGCGCGGTGGAAGGGCTGTCGGCCGGCGCCACGATCCGCGTGCAGCCGAAATTCGACGCGGCGGACGCGGCGGCGCAGTTGGCGGAGCGGGGTGTCACCACGCTGGTGCTGGTGCCGACGATGCTGGTCGGCATTCTCGACGCGGCGGAACGCGACGGCCGGCGCTTCCCCGCCCTGCGTCGGGTGGTCTGCTCCGGCGCCAAACTGGCGCCCGCCGTGCATGACCGGCTGGCGGCACTTTGCCCAGATGCCGCGGTGCTGGAATATTACGGCGCATCGGAACTGAGCTTCGTCAGCCTGCGCTCGTCGCACGAGGGCGCTCCGGCGGACAGCGTCGGCCGCCCCTTCCATGGGGTGGAGCTGAGCCTGCGCGACGATGACGGCAACCCGGTGGAGCGCGGCCGGCCCGGTACTGTCTGGGTGCGGAGCGGCATGCTCAGCGACGGCTATCTTGGCACCACCGACGGCGCCGGATATCGCGAGCGGGACGGCTGGGGCACGGTCGGCGATTACGGCTGGATCGACGGCGAGGGCTGGCTGCGGCTGGTCGGACGCGCCGGCGACATGGTCATCACCGGTGGCCTGAATGTCTATCCGGCGGAGGTGGAAGCGATCTTGCGCGCCCATCCCGCGGTTGCGGAGGCGGTGGTGTTCGGCCTGCCCGATCCCTATTGGGGCGACGCCCTGTCCGCAGTGGTCTGGTGGCGCGGACGTAGCCGCGCATCACTGGCGGACCTGCGCGACTGGTGCCAGGAGCGGTTGGAGGCCTACAAGGCGCCGCGGCGGGTGTTCGCGGCGGCCGACATGCCCCTGACCGGCAGTGGCAAGATCGCCCGCTCCGATGTGCGCGAGCGGGCGAAGGGCGGTGGGCTGGAGGTGGTGGAGTAATGGCCGTGAACGCACCTCCCCGCTCCGGCGCCAAGCCCCTTCTCCCCCCTGGGGAGAAGGTTGGGATGAGGGGGTTCGGCGCAGCCGAAAAAATCCTCGATATGCCTCCCCCTCACCCTGACCCTCTCCCCGGGGGGGAGAGGGAAACTGAGCGGGGCAGCGCTTGACCCACCCGATCATCGTCGCCGCGCGTCGCACCCCGGTCGGCCGCATCGGCGGCGCCCTTCGCGAACTGCCCGTCGAGGACCTCGCCGCGCCGGTGATCCGCGCAGTGCTTGCCGATGCCGGGATCGGGCCGGCGGAGGTGGACGAGGTGCTGCTGGGCAATGCGGTCGGACCCGGCGGCAATGTCGCGCGACTGTCGGCATTGGCGGCCGGCCTGCCGGTTTCGGTGCCGGGCGTGACGGTGGACCGTCAATGCGGGTCCGGGCTGGAGGCGATCAACCTCGCTGCCCGGTTGGTGCAGTCCGGCGCCTGCGACGTCGTGCTGGCCGGCGGGGTGGAGAGCACCAGCACCGCCCCCTGGCGCGTCGCCAAGCCATCCAGCCTCTACCGCAGCCCGTCCTTCTACGACCGCGCGCGCTTCGCCCCCGACCAGATCGGCGACCCGTCGATGATCGAAGCGGCGGAGAATGTCGCCGCCGTCTACGGAATCGACCGCGCCCGGCAGGATCGCTACGCCCTGGACAGCCACCGCAAGGCGGTCGCCTCCCAGGCGACCGGGCGGTTTAAGCGCGAGATCGTGCCGCTCACGCTGCGCGACGGCCGCATCGTCGATCGCGACGAGTGCCCGCGCGCCGACACCAGCCTCGACAAGCTGGCGGCGTTGCGCCCCATCCTGCGGCCGGACGGCACCGTGACCGCCGGCAACGCCTGCCCGGTCAATGACGGCGCCGCCGTGGTGGCGGTGGTGTCGGAGCGGAAGTACCGCGAGCTTGGCCTGACCCAAGGGCTGGCGGTGGTGGACAGCGTAGCGGCCGGCGTGGACCCGAATCTGCTCGGCACCGGCCCGGTTCCGGCGGTGGCCAAGCTGCTGGCCCGCAATCCCGGCCTGTCGGCTGCCGACATCGACCTGATCGAGTTCAACGAGGCCTTCGCCGCCCAGGTACTGGCCAGCCTCGACGCGCTTGGCATCGACCAGTCCCGCGTTTCGGTCGGCGGCGGTGCGCTGGCGCTCGGCCATCCCTATGGCGCGTCGGGAGCCATCCTGGTGACGCGCCTCTTCACCGAGCTGCTGTTCCCCGCGGCGGGCATGTCGCCCCGCCGGGGGCTCGCCACGCTCGGCATCGGCGGCGGGCTGGGGCTCGCCACACTTCTGGAGCCAGTTTGAATGACCAGTGCCCCCGCGGCCGGGGATAGTTTCCGGTCCGCCTTCCGTCACCGCGCCTTCGCCCTGTTCTGGTGCGCGCGGGTTTGTTCGATGCTGGCGATCCAGATGCAGGTGGTAGCGGTCGGCTGGCAGGTCTACGCCATGACCGACAACCCGCTCGACCTCGGGCTGGTCGGGCTGTTCCAGTTCCTGCCCACCCTGGCGCTGGTCCTGGTGGCCGGCCATGTGGTGGACAACAACGACCGCAAGACGGTGCTGTTCGGCGCATTGTCCGTCGAAATGGCCGCGGTCGCCGCCCTGTTCCTGCTGACCATGGCGGGCGCGCTGTCGCCGCACGCGATCTTCGCCGTGGTGGCGCTGATCGGCCTCGCCAAGTCCTTCGAAGGACCCGCCAACCAGGCGATCCTGTCGGCGACGGTGCCACTGGAGGATCTGCCCAACGCCGTCGCCTGGCAATCGTCGGGGGTGCAGGTGGCGCAGATCTCCGGCCCTGCGCTGGGCGGCCTGCTCTACATCGCCGGCCCGACAGCGGTCTATGGCGTCAGCACGGCGATGCTGGTGCTGTCGGTCCTGCTGATCGCCGCCTGCCGGCCCCGCCCGGTCACCATGACCAAGCGCGCCATGAGCCTGACGAGCATGCTGGCCGGCGCCGCCTTCATCCGCAGCCGGCCGGAGATCCTGGGCGCCATCTCGCTCGACCTGTTCGCGGTGCTGCTGGGCGGCGCGACGGCGCTGCTGCCGATCTATGCCCGCGATGTGCTGTTCGTCGGTCCATGGGGACTTGGCCTGCTGCGCTCGGCCCCGGCGCTGGGGGCGCTCGCCATGGCGATGGTCATCACCCGCTGGGGCGTGAAGCGCCATGCCGGACGCTGGATGCTGGTCGCCGTCGCCGGGTTCGGCGTCGCCACCATCGCCTTCGGCCTGTCGACCGATCCGGTGCTGTCCTTCATCGCCCTGCTGGCGGTCGGCGCCACCGACCAAGTCAGCATGTTCGTCCGCCAGACGCTGATCCAGTTGTCCACCCCCGACGAGATGCGCGGCCGGGTCGGCGCAGTCACCTCGCTGTTCATCGGTGCCTCGAACCAGCTTGGCGAGTTCGAATCCGGCAGTGTCGCCGCGATGATCGGCGCGGTGCCGGCGGTGGTGCTGGGCGGCGTCGGTGCGGTCGGGCTGGCCGGACTGTGGGCGGCGATGTTCCCCGCGCTGCGGCGGGTGGACAGGCTGCTGGGGCGGTAGCGGCATTGTGCTGCGGGAATTGCCGCAGGCATATGATGATAAGGACGGCTGCTCAACCCTAGACTTTCCTCGGTCCGAAATTTATACTTAAGGCTGCATCAAACGCGCAACATTCCCCGCCCGCCCGCGGAATGGAAAGGGAGTGTTGCCGCCGAGCCGCCAATTCGCAGGTAGAGCCCACCCGCCAGCGATCATATTCTCCGCCTGCGGATGAATAATCGCTAAATCGGACAATGGACGCTGACCAGATTTCGGCATTGGATAGTCGGAAAAGGATTTGAGATGAGTACTGTTGTCACAAATGTGGCCGTCAATCTGTCAGGAAGCAATGACACCGCTGGGATTGTCTACGATAACTTCTATCTTGTTGCGCAAAGCTCGTCACAGATTACTTTTCGGTATAAGCTGAACAACACTCCGGTGATGGACATCACGGTTGGGGGCGTTCTGAATATAACCGATTACAATATTTCGGGCAGGATAACGTCCATCACGGCGACCCAGCCGAACGGCACGCTTCTGGTTTCGTTCAGCAATACCAGCATCGGCTTTTCCAGCGTCTACAGCCTTGCAAGCGCTCTGACCACACAGTCGATGCTGTCGGGCAACGACCAGATCTTCGGCTCGGCTCAGTCAGATATTCTGTATGGCCACTCAGGCAACGACTACATCGCCGGTGGCGGCGGCGATGATCTCATCAGCGGCGGGTATGGGACCGACTTCATCGACGGCGGCGAAGGCACGGACACCGTCATCAGCAGCCAGTACTACACTGCAGACAAACTCGTCGCCTTCAACGGGGCGGTCGCCGTTCTCGACCGCAGCAACGGCTCCGACCTGCTGACGAACGTCGAGTACATCCGCTTCTATGACCGCACGGTGGCATCCTCCAGCGCCGCGGGTTTCAATGCCCTGGGCTATCTGGCGGCCAACCGCGATCTGGCGGCCGCGCTCGGCGCCAACGAGTCGGGGGCTTTCGACCATTATGTCCAGAGCGGCTACAGCGAAGGCCGCTCCACCAGCTTCAATGCAGCCGGGTATCTGGCAGCGAACCGGGATCTTGCCGCTGCCTTCGGGACGAACACCATCGCCGCGACCCGGCATTATATCACCAGCGGGCGGTTGGAAGGGCGAAGCACATCATTCAACGCCATGGGCTATATCGCAGCCAACCCCGACCTGATCCGGGCATTCGGCAACGATACCACGGCGGCGGCCCTCCATTATGCCACCACCGGGCGGTTGGAAGGACGGTCGACGACCTTCAATACTGCGGCCTATCTGTCCCGCAACCCCGATCTTCAGCGTGTGCTGGGCAGCAGCGAAACGGCGGCAATCTCCCACTATGTAGCCTTCGGCTATCGCGAAGGCCGCTCGATCGCACCGTTGACCACCAGCGGCCGGGCAGCGCCCCTGATCGAAACGAACACCCTGTCCGGAGCGCTCGCCACCTCTGTCTGACAAGGCCGCCGCGGGCGAGGAACCGTCTCCCGCCCGCGGCGCGGCACAGCCAATCACGAATACCGGATCGTCACCTTGTCCGCAGCCTGCTTGGCCCGCGCCCGCGCGTCGTCGGTGTCGGTGCCGGTCGCCAGCGCCACGCCCATGCGGCGGTTCTTGCGGGTGGTCGGCTTGCCGAACAGGCGGACATCGACCTCCTGCTCCACCGAACCGAGGCCCAGCGCATCGGCCAGCCCCTCGATGCGGAAATCCTCGGATTCGCGGTCGGCCAGGATGACGGCGGAGGCCGAGGGGCTGCGGCAGACGATGCTGGGGATCGGCAGGCCCAGGATGGCGCGGGCGTGCAGTTCGAATTCCGACAGGTTCTGCGACAGCAGGGTGACCATGCCGGTGTCGTGCGGGCGCGGCGACAGTTCGGAGAAGACGACCTCGTCGGCCGTCACGAAGAACTCGACGCCGAAGATCCCGTAACCGCCGAGATTGTCGACGACGCGGGCCGCCATCGCCTTGGCATCGTCCAGCATCGCCTGCGGCATGGCGACCGGCTGCCAGGATTCCTGGTAGTCGCCGCGTTCCTGCCGGTGGCCGATCGGCTCGCAGTAGAGGATACCGTCGCGGGTGCGGACGGTCAGGAGCGTGATCTCGTATTCGAAGGGGACGAATTCCTCGACGATCACCTTGCGGCGGTCGCCGCGCATGTTGGCCACCGCATAGTCCCAGGCGGCTTCCAGACCGGCGGCGTCCTGCACCGTGCTCTGCCCCTTGCCCGACGACGACATCACCGGCTTGATGACGCAGGGAAAACCGGTGTGCTCCGCCCCGGCGCGGACTTCTTCCAGGCTTTCGGCATAACGGTAGCGCGAGGTGCGCAGTCCGAGTTCCGTTGCGGCGACCTCCCGGATGCGGTCGCGGTTCATCGTCATGGTGGCGGCGCGGGCCGACGGCACCACGGTGGTGCCGGCATCCTCGAACTCGTGCAGCACCTCGGTGCGGATCGCCTCCACCTCCGGCACGATGAAGTCGGGGCGATGCTTGGCGATAGCGGCGCGCAGGGCGTCGGCGTCGAGCATGGAGAACACCTCCGCCCGGTCGGCGACCTGCATCGCCGGGGCGTTGGCGTAGCTGTCGCAGGCGATGACCTCGCAGCCCAGCCGCTTTGCGGCGATGACGAATTCCTTGCCCAGCTCACCGGAGCCGAGCAGCAGGATCCTGGCGGTGAACATCCACGCACTCCCCATATTGGCGACAGCAGGCCGACCATAGGGCTTCATCCCGGCCGGGCCAAGCCCCGTGGTGAGCACCCGGGCATGCCTTCAGGACAGCGAAAGCCGGGAAGGACAAATATTTCTAAAAAGAAATTATAATGGTACTGGATGAAAAACTCCGCCTGTGTGTTCATACATGAAAGTACCCGTATGCTGGGAGGCGGCGATGGAAAAGACGGTGCGGCGCGGTGTCTTCGGCGGCAGGACGGTGTTGGCCGCTTGCCTTGCGGTGTCGCTGGCCCTGCCGGGCTGCGCCGGCAACGGGAACGGAAACGACGACATGACGGGCGCCCTGCTGCTCGGCGCCGCGGTGGTCGGGCTGGGCGTGCTGGCGGCGACGGCCGGCGATGACGACGACGATGACCGGGATTACGAGCGTGACCGGCGCCACCATCGCCGTGGCGGCTACGACAACGGCTATCATTACGGTAACGGGCATTACGGCGGACGCGGCCGGGACGGCTACAGCCGCTATGCCGGCAACGGCCAGTGCGACGACGGGCGCTACCGCACCTCCAACGGCGGCCGGGCGTCGTCCGGCACCGACGAGTGGGACTGCCGCCGGTTCGGTGACGGGCGGAAGTGACCCGGAAACTCCCCCCTCAGCGGTGGCGGCGCCCCTCGAAATTCTTGCGCACGATGGCGGCGATGATCACGAGGAAGGCCAGCAGCCGCAGCAGATAGACCCAGCTCTGCTCCTCCCGCTCCAGCCCGCCAAGCGCCAGCACGGTCTGGTTCACCGCCAGCAGGGCAAAGGCCAGTGCGAAGGAGACGAACAGCGCGTCTCGCGTCCTCCTCCAGAAGCTGAGGAAGAACAGTCCTGCAACCGCATAGAGTGCCGCAAGCGCACCGGTGAAGAAGCTGGAGGTCGTCGGCAGCATCACTCTGCATCCCAGATGAAGCCATAGAGAAGCACGCCCACGCCGGCCATGGCGGAGAACTGGCGGAACGGCAGCAGGTCGACCTGGGTCGGCAGGACGACGACATCGATGAACAGCAGCAGGTTGTTGATCGCCAGACAGACGAAGCACAGAGTGCTCCACAGCAGAAGGCGGCTGCGCGACCGCAGGTAGCTGCGCAGCAGCAGGACCATGCACAGCAGGCTGGCGGCAAAGCACAGCAGATAGACCGCCGACTTCACGACGTCCATGTCAGCTCCCCCACCCCGCTCTCCCGGGCAAAGGAGAGGGGGATCGGTCCACGATGTCGGATTGGAAAGCGGCGATCATGTCATTCACTGGCGTCAGTCGTTGAGGCGGAAACGGAAGGAATCGGCGAAGATCTGCACCTTGTTTCCGGGGGCGGCGAAAATCTCCCGGATGACCGCGGACGGACGGGTGGCATAGGCCTGCGCGATCTCCTCGACCCACTGGTCGAGGACGGGTGCGGCGGGATGGTAGCGGTGGCGGCCGTCCGCCAGCGCCACCACCAGCCCGGCCCCCAGGAAACCGCCAAGCGCCTCCTGGACCACCACGTCGCTGCCCCGCAACTCCCTTACGAGATCGCCGTTCGACCAATCGCACTCGGGGTTCCGGCGCAGCAGAAGCAGAAGTTCGAGCGCCCATACCGAACGGATCGAGCTTCGAAGCAGGGCAAGCGCATCGTCGGACAAAACCATGAACCAAAACCTGACCTGATGTGCACAACCGGCGGCGTGGGACGGCGCCGCCATCGATCCCCCCATTGATCCCCGTCGTCAGCCCCGGACGGCCTCCGCCGGCGCGAGGGGGGACTGCAGATCCAGCGCGCGGCGCAGCGCGCGGGCGAGATCGCCGTCGCGATAGGGCTTGGCCAGCGTCTCCGCCCGGCCCAACACCGCCCCAAGCACGGCACCCGGATCCGTGCCGTCGTCTGCCGGCATGGCGGCGCCGGCCTCCGGCTCCGGCGCACTGGTTCCGTTGGCATAGCCCGAGGCGAACAGCACCCGGAGCGAGGGGTGGCGGCGCAGCCCCTCGCGCGCAAGCTCGCGCCCGTTCAGGCCACCCGGCATCACGATATCGGTGAACAGGAGATCGACCGGCTGTCGATCCAGCAGGGTCAGCGCCGCTTCCCCGCCATCGGCTTCCAGCACGCGGTAGCCCAGCGCACCCACGGCCTGGACGGCGACGGCGCGCACGTCGGCGTCGTCGTCCACCACCAGCACAGTCTCGCCGCGACCGGCGAACGCCTCGTCGGCGTCTTCGTCGTCGGAGGCCGTACCGTGGACCGTGTCGACTGCCGCCCTCGGCAGGTAAAGGCGGAAGGTGGTGCCGACACCCGGAGTGCTGTCGATGCCGATCAGCCCGCCCGACTGCTTGACGAAGCCATGGATCATGGCAAGGCCGAGACCGGTTCCCTTCCCCGCCTCCTTGGTGGTGAAGAAGGGCTCGAAGGCGCGTTCCAGCACATCCGGCGGCATGCCGCATCCACTGTCGGACACCGACAGCAGGATGTAGTCGCCGGCCGGGACGGACATGCCGTGAGCGGACTGCGTATCCTCGAAGCGGGCGTTCTCCGTGCGGATGCGCAGGGTACCGCCGCCGGGCATGGCGTCGCGGGCGTTGATGACGAGATTCAGCAGCGCTGATTCCGCCTGCGACCGGTCGACCGACGCGGTCCACAGCGGCTCCGCATCGGCCGCAGGCGCCTCGATGGCGATGCCGACGCCGCCGCCCAGCGTGCGCTCCATCAACTCGCCCATGCCGGCGACCAGCGCGCCGAGATCGACCGGCTCCGGGTGGAGCTGCTGGCGCCGCGCGAAGGTCAGCAGGCGCCGCGTCATGTCGGAACAGCGCAGCGCCGCCTGCAGCGCCATCTCCGCCCGCTTCGCCGCCTTCGGATCCTCGGCAAGGCTGGGGACCAGCCGTTCGAGGCTGCCGATCACCACCATCAGCATGTTGTTGAAGTCATGGGCGATGCCGCCGGTCAGCTGGCCGACCATCTCCATCTTCTGGGCGTGGGCGAGCTGCCGCTGGGCCTGGCGCGTCTCGGTCACGTCCAGAATGGTGCCGAACAGCTCGGCCGGCTGGCCGTCCTCGTCGCGCACCACCACCGCCTGGTCCAGCAAATGGCGCTCGCTGCCGTCCGGGCAGCGCCAGCGGTATTCGACCGTCGTCAGCCCGGTGTCGTGGATCGACTCCAACTGGCGCAGCACGCGGTTGCGGTCGTCCGGATGAAGCCCCGCTTCCCAGTAGCCGGGATCATCGATGAAGCGGGCGGCCGGACAGCCCAGCACCGACAGCGCCGTGTCGGACAGGTAGCGGAAGGGAATGCCCGGCGTCAGATCCGCGGTGTAGAGCACGATCGGCAGCTGCCCCAGGATCAGCGCCTGCCGCTCCTCCGACCGGCGCAACGCCTGTTCGGCCTGCCGCATCTCGCGCCGCACCCGCTCGTTCTCGTCCAGCAGGCGCTGCTTGGCTTCGACCTCGCGCTTCACCGCCTCCGTCTTGCGGTAGAGGTCGACGAAGACCGACACCTTGCATTTCAGGATGTGCGGATCGACCGGCTTGAACATGTAATCCACGGCGCCGCTGGCATAGCCGCGGAAGATGTGCGTCTCGTCCTTGTTGATGGCGGTCAGGAAGATGATGGGGATGTGGCGGGACTTCTCGCGCAGACGGATCAGCTCCGCCGTCTCGTAGCCGTCCATTCCCGGCATATGGACGTCGAGCAGGATCAGCGCGAAGTCCTGCCGCAGCAGGTGCTTCAGCGCCTCTTCCCCCGACCTCGCCAGGACGAGCTGCGCGTTCATGTCCTCCAGCGTCTCGCGCACGGCGAACAGGTTCCGCGGGTCGTCATCGACGATCAGGATCGCCACGTCGGCCTTGTCAAGCTGCGGAGGAACGTCGGTGGTCATGCTTTCCCATCCCGCGGGGGCACCGGCCGCCGGTGCGGGTGTGGCGGCCGGAACGGGTGCGGCCGCAGGCAGCGCCACATCCGGCGGAAGAAGCGTCTGGCGGACGGCGTCCTGGTCGGCGCTGGCCGGCTGGACGCTGGTGGTGCCGAGCAGGCGCGAGCGGCGGACCGCCGGCACCGGGAAAGCGGGCGGCGGCACGAACGGCCCGCGCCGCGCCACCCGCGCCGGGCGCAGCTTGCGGCGGGTCATGCCTGAACTCCGCCGCGCAGCTGCGGCCTGCCGCCCTTGGCGGTCCAGATCCGCAGCAGGGACAGCAGATGGTCGATGTCCACCGGCTTGGCGATATAGTCGGTCGCTCCGGCTTCGATGCACTTGTCGCGGTCGCCCTTCATCGCCTTCGCGGTGACGGCGATCATCGGCAGGCCGCGGAACTCGTCGATGCTGCGGATCGTGCGCATGGTCTCGTAGCCGTCCATTTCCGGCATCATGATGTCGACCAGCACCACGTCGACGCCAGGGTCGGCGCGCAGCCGTTCGATCCCCTCGCGACCGCTTTCGGCATGCAGGACCTCGATCCTGTGGGCCTCCATCACGCTGGCGAGCGAGAAGATGTTGCGGATGTCGTCGTCGATCACCAGCACCCGCTTCCCGGCCAGCGACGGATCATGCTGGCGCAGGTCCAGGATGCTGCGCCGCTTGTCGTCGGGCAGCTTGTCGACGGCACGGTGCAGGAACAGCGCGGTCTCGTCGAGCAGGCCGGCGGGCGACCGGGCGCTCTTCAGCACCACGGTCTCGGCCAGCCGGCGCAGCCGCGCCTCGTCCTCCACCGTAATGTCGGGGGCGACATAGACCACCACCGGCATCCAGGCGAGCGTGTCGCGGGTGCGCAGCCATTCCACCAGTTCGAAATCGGCGGCGGAGGGGCCGGGCAGCGCCGGGCTGGACAGATCCAGCACCATGCAGTCGAAGCGGTCGGCCGACAGCGCCGCCATCGCCGCTTCGATGGAGGTGACGGTGTGGGTCTCCACGTCGCCGTTGCCGATCAGGGCGGCGACGGCGCCCGGCTGCGGATTGTCCTTCTCCACCACCAGCAGCTTGCGGTGATCGCGTTCCTTGAAGCTCTTCACCCGGTTCAGGGCGTCGAAGATCGCCTCGCGCTCCACCGGCTTCTCCGAATAATCGAAGGCGCCCATCGACAGGCCGCGCCGCCGCTCGTCCTTGGCGGAGATGACGTGGACCGGGATGTGGCGGGTCTGCGGGTCGCGCTTCAGCAGGTCCAGCAGGGCCCAGCCGTCCATGTCCGGCAGCCCGATGTCGAGCAGCACGGCGTCCGGCCGGTATTTGCGCGCCAGCGGCAGCGCCGCCGCCCCGCCGGCCGACAGAACCGTGCGGAAGCCCTTCTCCCGCGCCAGATCGATCAGGATGGAGGCGAAGGTGGCGTCGTCCTCCACGATCAGCACCACCGGCTCGCCAGCGCGGATGCGTTCGCGGTCGTCGCCGGCCGGCTGCATCTCCAGCAGGGCGAGCCCTTCCTGCGGGCCGGACGCCACCACCGGGCGGGTGCCCGCCTCCGGCCGCTTGGTCAGCAGGCCGGCGGGCGCCAGCGCGGTGCTGGCAGCGGCGACCAGCGGGTTGGCGGTTTCCTCCGCGACGTCGTAGCTGCGCGGAACATAGAGCGTGAAGGCGCTGCCCTTGCCGGGCGTGCTGGTCACCCGGATCTCGCCGCCCAGCAGACGGGCGATTTCGCGGCTGATCGACAGGCCGAGGCCGGTGCCGCCGTATTTGCGGCTGGTGGTGCCGTCGGCCTGCTGGAACGCCTCGAAGATGATGCGCTGCTTGTCCTCGGGGATGCCGATGCCGGTGTCGACCACGGTGAAGGCCAGCACCGACGACGCCGCGTTCAGCGTCGGGTGCGCGGCGCTCCAGCCCTCCGTCGCCGGGGCGACGCGGAAGGTGATGCCGCCGGCGTCCGTGAACTTGAAGGCGTTGGACAGCAGGTTGTTCAGCACCTGGGCCAGCCGCTTCTCGTCGGTCTGGATGCTGGCGGGCAGCGTCTGGTCCATCTCGATGGTGAAGGCCAGCTTCTTTTCCTGCGCCACCTGCGAGAAGGTGCGCTCCACATGGTTGCGCAGGTCGCCCAGCACGACCTCGCCGATCTCCAGCGTGACGGTGCCGGATTCGATCTTCGACAGGTCGAGGATGTCGTTGATCAGGCCCAGCAGGTCGGAGCCGGCGGAGTGGATGGTGCGGGCGAACTCCACCTGGCGGTCGGAGAGGTTGGTGTCGGGGTTGTCGGCCAGCAGCTTGGACAGGATCAGCAGGCTGTTCAGCGGCGTGCGCAGCTCGTGGCTCATGTTCGCCAGGAACTGCGACTTGTACTTGGAGGTCAGGGCGAGCTGTTCGGCCTTCTCCTCCAGCGCCGCCTTGGCGAGCACGACCTCGCGGTTCTTGCGCTCCACCTCGATGTTCTGCTTCTCCAGCTGCTCGGCTTTTTCCTCCAGCGCTTCGTTGGTGGTGGTCAGCTTCTCCTGCTGGGCCTTCAGCAGCTCTTCCGACTTGCGCAGCGAGGCGGCCTGCTGTTCCAGCCGCTCGTTGGTGGTCTTCAGCTCTTCCTGCTGGCTCTGCAGTTCGGTGGTCAGGCGCTGCGACTGCTTCAGCAGCCCTTCGGTGCGCATGTTGGCAGCGATGGTGTTCAGAACGATGCCGATGCTCTCGGTCAGCTGCTCCAGGAAGCTCTGGTGCGTTTCGCTGAACCGGCCGAAGCTCGCCAGCTCGATCACCGCCTTCACGTCGTCTTCGAACAGCACCGGCAGGACGATGATGTTCAGCGGCGGCGCCTCGCCCAGGCCGGAACTGATGGAGACATAGTCGCGCGGCACGTTGGTCAGCAGGATGCGCTTCTTTTCATAGGCGCACTGCCCGACCAGACCTTCCTTCATGTGGAAGCGGTTGGACAGGTTCTTGCGCTCCTTCAGCGCGTAGGAGGCGACCAGTTCCAGCAGCGGTTCGTCGCGGTCGCGGGTGGCGACATAGAAGACGCCGTGCTGCGCGTTCACCAGCGGCGCGATCTCCGACAGGATCATGTTGGAGACGGTGACCAGATCGCGTTCGCCCTGCAGCATGCGGGTGAATTTGGCGAGGTTGGTCTTCAGCCAATCCTGCTCCGCATTCTTCAGCGTCGTGTCGCGAAGATTGCGGATCATCTCGTTGATGTTGTCCTTCAGCGCCGCGACCTCGCCCATCGCCTCGACGGTGATGGAGCGGGTCAGGTCGCCCTTGGTCACCGCGGTGGCGACCTCGGCGATGGCACGCACCTGGGTGGTCAGGTTCGCGGCCAGCTGGTTCACGTTCTCGGTCAGGTCCTTCCACAGGCCGGCGGCGCCCGGCACGCGGGCCTGACCGCCCAGCTTGCCTTCGATGCCCACTTCGCGCGCCACGTTGGTGACCTGATCGGCGAAGGTCGCCAGCGTGTCGATCATGCCGTTGATGGTGTTGGCGAGTGCCGCGATCTCGCCCTTGGCGTCCACCGCCAGCTTGCGCTTCAGGTCGCCGTCGGCGACCGCGGTGACGACGCTGGCGATGCCGCGCACCTGACCGGTCAGGTTGGCCGCCATCATGTTCACATTGTCGGTCAGGTCCTTCCAGGTACCGCCGACACCTTCCACCTTCGCCTGACCGCCCAGCTTGCCTTCGGAACCCACCTCGCGCGCCACGCGCGTCACTTCCGAGGCGAAGCTGTTCAACTGGTCCACCATGGTGTTGATGGTGGATTTCAGTTCGAAGATCTCGCCCTTCACGTCGACGGTGATCTTCTTCGACAGGTCGCCCTTCGCGACCGCGGTGGTGACTTCGGCGATGTTTCGCACCTGACCGGTCAGGTTGGCCGCCATCATGTTCACGTTGTCGGTCAGGTCCTTCCAGGTGCCGGCAACGCCCTTCACCTGCGCCTGACCGCCCAGCTTGCCCTCGATGCCCACCTCGCGCGCCACGCGGGCGACTTCGGAGGCGAAGCTGTTGAGCTGGTCCACCATGGTGTTGATGGTGGATTTCAGCTCAAGGATTTCGCCCTTCACGTCGACGGTGATCTTCTTCGACAAGTCGCCGTTGGCGACCGCCGTCGTCACTTCCGCGATGTTTCGCACCTGACCCGTCAGGTTCGTCGCCATCGCGTTCACATTGTCGGTCAGGTCCTTCCAGGTGCCGGCAACGCCCTTCACCTGTGCCTGACCGCCCAGCTTGCCTTCGGAACCCACCTCGCGCGCAACGCGCGTCACTTCGGACGCGAAGCTGTTCAGCTGGTCCACCATGGTGTTGATGGTGGACTTCAACTCCAGAATCTCGCCCTTCACGTCGACGGTGATCTTCTTCGACAAGTCGCCATTGGCGACCGCCGTCGTCACCTCTGCGATGTTTCGCACCTGCCCTGTGAGGTTGGTGGCCATCGCGTTCACGCTGTCGGTGAGGTCCTTCCAGGTGCCGCCGACACCCTTCACCTGCGCCTGACCGCCGAGCTTGCCCTCCGAGCCCACCTCGCGCGCCACGCGTGTCACTTCCGAGGCGAAGCTGTTCAGCTGGTCCACCATGGTGTTGATGGTGTTCTTCAGCTCAAGGATTTCGCCCTTCACCGGCACGGTGATCTTCTTCGACAAGTCGCCGTTGGCGACCGCCGTCGTCACGTCGGCGATGTTGCGGACCTGACCGGTCAGGTTCGCCGCCATCAAATTCACGCTGTCTGTGAGATCCTTCCAGGTGCCGCCGACGCCCTCCACCCGCGCCTGACCGCCGAGCTTGCCCTCCGAGCCCACCTCGCGCGCCACGCGCGTCACTTCCGAAGCAAAACTGTTCAGCTGGTCCACCATGGTGTTGATGGTGGATTTCAGTTCAAGGATTTCGCCCTTCACGTCGACGGTGATCTTCTTCGACAGGTCCCCCGTCGCGACGGCGGTGGTCACGTCGGCGATGTTGCGGACCTGACCGGTCAGGTTGGCCGCCATCATGTTCACACTGTCGGTGAGGTCCTTCCAGGTGCCGCCGACGCCCTCGACCTTCGCCTGACCGCCCAGCTTTCCTTCGGAACCCACCTCGCGCGCCACGCGCGTCACTTCCGACGCGAAGCTGTTCAGCTGGTCCACCATGGTGTTGATGGTGGATTTCAGCTCCAGAATCTCGCCCTTCACGTCGACGGTGATCTTCTTCGACAGGTCGCCCTTCGCGACCGCCGTCGTCACTTCGGCGATGTTGCGGACCTGACCGGTCAGGTTGGCCGCCATCATGTTCACGTTGTCGGTCAGATCCTTCCAGGTGCCGCCGACACCCTCGACCTTCGCCTGCCCGCCGAGCTTTCCTTCGGAACCCACCTCGCGCGCCACGCGCGTCACTTCGGAGGCGAAGCTGTTCAGCTGGTCCACCATGGTGTTGATGGTGGATTTCAGCTCCAGAATCTCGCCCTTCACGTCGACGGTGATCTTCTTCGACAGGTCGCCCTTCGCGACCGCCGTCGTCACCTCCGCGATGTTGCGCACCTGACCGGTCAGGTTGGCGGCCATCACGTTGACGTTCTCCGTCAGATCCTTCCAGGTGCCGGCGACGCCCTTCACCTGGGCCTGACCGCCCAGCTTGCCCTCGATGCCGACTTCGCGCGCGACGCGCGTCAGTTCGGTGGTGACGGTGACCAGCTGGTCCACCATGGTGTTGACGTTGCGGGCGGTGCGCAGGAATTCGCCCTGCAGCGGACGGCCTTCGATCTCCAGCGCCATGGTCTTGGACAGGTCGCCCTTTGCGACGGCACCGATCACGCGCGCAATTTCCGTCGTCGGCTGGATCATGTCGCCGACCAGCGTGTTGATGCTGTCGACGCAGGTTTCCCATCCGCCGGATGCGTTGTTCAGCTTGGCACGCTGGCTGATGCGGCCTTCCTTGCCGATGGCGACGCTGAGCCGGCTGACCTCCGTGGTCATGTTCTGGTTCAGCTCGACCACGTCGTTGAAGGCGGCGGCGATCTCGCCGTCCATGCCCGTCAGGTCGAGCGGCAGCCGCACGGAGAAATCGCCCTTGCGCAGTTGACGCAAGGCCATCAGCAGAACCTTCGGATCCAACGCGTCCGCCGTCTCCACCATCGCCGTCATGCCGTTCCCCATTAGCGCGCCGGCCCACCATGGACCGCATTCCGCCACAGCAATGGACCGCCCCGGCACCATCCCGGAGTACGATCCAGTAAATGCAACCCGTCTCAGCCAGAAAACCGAATACCCGCAGCAAGCCTGCGCGCGCCCGAGCCTGAGCCGGCGAGTGACCGCGCAGTCCTACATCCCCGCACGATGAAGTAAAGGCGATTCCGGTCAATTTAGCCTTTCGTAGGAAATCCGACTTCCGGCGTAGCGACCATGCCTATGACTTAGGATGGAGGTTGCAGTTTCTTCAGCTTGGCTGCGTTACTCACGCGATTTACCACAGAACAAGACAACCTTCGCTTTAAACGGCGAAATTTCATTCGCTGACACAGGCCATCGACGCCACGAAGTTGCCCACCGGAAAAGCCCTGCTCAACCATCGTATAAGGGCCGGAACGATTCGGTGACCGACCTCGTTATGGATCCGAACCACAGCGGGATCATTCGGCACGGAGCCATCTCCCGCAGGGCGAGACCAATTCGACTGTCGTCACAGCCCGGGGCTTGACCATGATTCTCTGGACGATTCCCATGCAGGCATCGATGTACTGCATGCTTTCCTGGATGCGCGCCTGCAGCAGCGGCGCAACCCTGGCCCACTCCTTTGCCGGACTGCCGGCGCTCGGCCCACCCAGGCCGGCGGCGGACGTGCTGCCCTTCCCGGTGCGGCGGGTGGCTCGCGGCGGCGGCCTCGGCGGTCCCGCCATCGTGATCCCGCTCGGCCGGCGCTGAAGCGTTTTCATCGACCGCTCACGCAATCGTGTAGAGAGCGTGATTTGCCGGCGGCCTGCCGCAGACCTATGGTTACTGGCAGGAATGGTCCGTTCGGGAGAGGTCGATGCTGTTCAAATTCCCCGCCCCCTCGCAGGCCCGCGAGGACGAGGTGACTCCGCGGGACCTGTTTCTCACCCGCCGCAGCCTGATGGCCGGCGGTGCCGCGGCGATGGCACTGGGCAGCCTGCCGGTGTGGAGCGGCAACGCCTTGGCAGCGTCCTTCCAGGTGCCGACCACGATCAAGCCGGCCGATCCGAAGTTCGACCCGACCACGCCGATGAAGTCGGCCACGACCTACAACAACTTCTATGAGTTCGGCACCGGCAAGGATGATCCCGCCGACAATGCCGGCACGCTGAAGACAAGGCCCTGGGAGATCGCCATCGGCGGCGAGGTCGCCAAGCCGATGACCATCGGCATCGAAGACCTGCTGAAATTCCCGATGGAGGAGCGCATCTACCGCCTGCGCTGCGTTGAGGGCTGGTCGATGGTGATCCCCTGGGTCGGCTTCTCCCTGGCCGAACTGCTGAAGCGGGTGGAACCGACCGGCAACGCCAAATACGTCGCCTTCCAGACCCTGAACGACCCCAAGCAGATGCCGGGCCTGCGCTCCTGGGTGCTGGACTGGCCCTACACCGAAGGGCTGCGGCTGGACGAGGCGATGCACCCGCTCACCATGCTGGCCGTCGGCATGTATGGCGAGGTTCTGCCCAACCAGAACGGCGCGCCGATCCGGCTGGTGGTGCCGTGGAAGTACGGCTTCAAGTCGATCAAGTCGATCGTCAGGATCACGCTGGTGAAGGACCAGCCGCCGACCGCCTGGAACAAGTTGCAGCCGCGCGAATACGGCTTCTACTCCAACGTCAACCCCGAGGTCGACCATCCGCGCTGGAGCCAGGCGACCGAGCGGCGCGTCGGCGAATTCTCCCGCCGCAAGACCCTGCCCTTCAACGGCTATGGCGAGGAGGTCGCGTCGCTCTATGCCGGGATGGACCTGAAGGCGAACTACTGACCATGGCCGACCCTGCATCCGCCGCCGGCGGCGTCGATCTGCGCGCCGCCGCCAACGCTGCGCTCGCGTCGCGTTGGGCCAAACCCGCAGTCTTCATCCTCTGCCTCGTCCCGCTGGCCTGGACCGTCCGGCTCGCCTACACCGGCGAGCTGGGGGCGGAGCCGGTGCTGGAAAGCGTCAAGGCCAGCGGCTTGTGGGCCTTGCGCTTCCTGCTGATCGCCCTGGCGCTGACGCCGCTGCGCATGCTGACGGGGGTGGCTGGGCTGGCGCGCTTCCGGCGGATGCTGGGGCTGTTCGCCTTCTTCTACGCCACCGTCCACCTGTCCACCTATGTCGGGCTGGACCAGTTCTTCGACTGGGCGGCGATCTGGAAGGACATCGTCAAGCGGCCCTACATCACGGTCGGGATGGGCGCCTTCCTGATCCTGACGGCGCTGGCCGCGACCTCCACCGACGGCATGGTGAAACGGCTGGGCGGCAGGCGGTGGCGCGCCCTGCACCGGTGCGTGTTCGTCGCCGGACTGGCCGCCTGCCTGCACTTCGTCATGCTGGTGAAGGGCTGGCAGACGGCGCCGCTGGTCTATGCGCTGATCTGCATCGGGCTGCTGGCCTTCCGCCGCTGGCCGATCCGGCTTGGACGCCGGAAGGAGCCGCGGATCGGAACGGGACCGGTCAGAACACGGCCCGCAGCAGCCCCACGGTCCGCCGAAGCGCCAGAACCGCGCTTTCCGGATGGAAGCTCCCCCGCTCGTCGCAGTTGAAGCCATGGCCGGCCGGGTAGACATGCACCGGCAGCCACGGATAGCGTGACCGCACGCCCTCCGCCACCGACAGCGGGATGGCATGGTCCTGGTCGCCGAAATGCAGCAGGGTCGGCACCCGCGGGGCGCTGTCCAGCGTCTTGCCGATATCGCCGCCGTAATAGCCGACGGCGGCCCGCACCGGCAGGATCGCCGCCGAGGCCCAGGCGATGCTGCCGCCCCAGCAATAGCCGACGATGGCAGCAGCCCCGTCACCGCCCAGATGGGCCAGCGCCGCCGCGACGTCCTGTAGCGCGTCCGCCGTCGGCACCGCTCCCTTCAGCGCGATGCCCCGCTGGATGCCGGCCTCGTCATAGGGCAGTTCCACCCCGCGTTCGGCACGATCGAACAGATCCGGCGCCACGGTGGTGAATCCCTGCTGGGCGAAGCCGTCGCACACGCTGCGGATATGGTGGTTGATGCCGAAAATCTCCGGCGCCACGATCAGGCGCCCGATCTCCTCGCCCTTGGCCGGTGCGCGATAGGCGCGAAGCCGATGGCCGTCCGCGGCCTGGAGTTCGATCCAGCCCGCCGTTGCGTCATTCATGTCCCGAACCCTTCGTCTTGCGAGACCGTCCATGCGGTCATTGCCGCCAATCATAAGAGGCGCGGTCCGAAGGGCAACTGGCGACAGGGCAGCGCTGAAGCTCGCATGTCATATATGCCCTTCCGTTGGGATTATTGCTTCGTCATCGTATGGATTACCACCAGTGATGGCGGGCTCTCAACGACGAGGTCGACCGTGCGCAGATTCGCTTTTCTCGCCGTTTTCGCCGCCCTGGCCGGCGCGGCCGCTTCCGCCCAGGCCGCGGACACCTACAAGTTCAATCTCCACAACAAATCGTCCGAGTACGTCATCAACGGTTTCCGCACCTTCGAAGGCGGGGCGTGGAGCAAGAACTGGATCGACTTCAAGTTGAAGCCCGGCGAATCCGCCGAGATGGACTGGGGCAGCGACGAAGGAAACTGCGTCGTTCCGTTCAAGGTCGATTGGGTCGGCTATGAATCGGAAAAGTTCAGCGTCGACTGGTGCAAGGTGAAGAACGTCTACATGAAGGATCAGGGCTTCAGCTTCGACTAACGGCTGATGGGCGCCGCGGCCGGCCGCGGTGCCCCTCCGGCTTCCGGGCTATTCTGGTCAACCGGCTGGCCCAGTAGTTTCGCCAATTGCAGGAATTGTGCGGCCAGAGGATTTGTCTTACGCCAGATCATGCCGATGGTCCGCGACGGTTGCGGGTCCTTGAAGCGGACCACCGACACCGTGCCGGAGCCGGTCTCCATATCGACAGCCATCTCCGGGACCAGCGTCACGCCCATTCCGGCCCTGACCATCTGGACGAGCGTGGAGAATGAATTCGCCTCCAGCGCCTTGCGTGGCGACGAGGACGGCATGTTGCAGAAGGACAGGGCCTGGTTGCGGAAGCAATGCCCCTCCTCCAGCAGAAGCAGCCGCATCTCGCGCAGCATTTCTCCGCTTGGCACCGGCTTCCCCGCTTCCTCGGCCGGCCGGACCAGCAGGAAATCCTCCGTGAACAGCACCGCCTCGGTCAAGGACGGCTCGAACACGGGCAATGCGGTGATCGCGGCGTCAAGCCGCCCCTCGGCGAGCTCTTCGATCAGCTTCGACGTCAGCGCCTCACGCACCTCGATCTCGACATGCGGGTGTTCCCGTTTGACGACCGCGATCACCGCCGGCAGCAGATAGGGTGCGATCGTGGGGATCATGCCGATGCGCAACCGGCCGCTGATCCGGTTCTTCGACAGCCGTGCAAGCTCCCCCAACTGATCGACGGAATGCAGGATGTCGCGGACGCGCAGCGACGCCTCCTGCCCGAAAGCCGTCAGCCGCACGCTCCTGCTGCCCCGCTCGACGAGTGCGGCCCCCAATGCCTCTTCCAGTTCCTTGATCTGCATCGACAGGGCCGGCTGTGAAACGGCACAGGCGGCTGCCGCACGCCCGAAATGGGCGTGATGCGCCAGCGCATCGAAATAGCGAAGCTGCCGGAGAGTCACGGAACCGGGAATCATAAGATCACCTTATCGCAGCGATCAACAAAGACCATTTTACCTGATCATTGGCCAGACATACAGTTTTGCTTTGAAGCAAACTTGCCGCCCTGTGAATGCCGAGACGTGAACCCATAAGCGTTGCAGGAGGAAACGATGGACGCGAGGACCGACGATAGCGCAGGCAAATGTCCATTTACCGGGGGTGGAAACGGAGGCGGAAGCGGTGGCCGCAGCCACAGGAATCGCGACTGGTGGCCGAACGCCCTCGATCTCGAGATGCTTCACCGCAATTCGCCGCTATCCGACCCGATGGGCAGGGACTTCGACTATGCCAAGGAATTCCAGTCACTTGATCTCGATGCGGTGATCAAGGATCTGAACGCCCTGATGACGGACTCCCAGGATTGGTGGCCTGCGGATTTCGGCCATTACGGCGGGTTGATGATCCGCATGGCGTGGCACAGCGCCGGCACCTACCGCATCACCGACGGCCGCGGCGGCGCCGGCACCGGCCAGCAGCGCTTCGCGCCGCTCAACTCCTGGCCGGACAA